>JABLTL010132437.1_pt1 | contig 115195 bp, 87 predicted proteins | sample 7160151 | NCBI WGS metagenome assembly JABLTL01 (sample SAMN14651223, study PRJNA627086) | human gut metagenome | isolation source: feces | host: Homo sapiens | reverse complement strand
GTCGTAGGTGTAGCGGGTGGTTTTGTTTAAGGCTACATCTGTAAATACCGCCAGCTGGTTATTGGCGTTGTAGGTGTACCTGTATTTTTCTGCCCCGTTAATTTTAACGGCGGTTACGCGGTCTAAGCGGTCGTAAACATTTTCTACCTTAGCGCCGTTGCCGTAGGTGCTGCTTTGCAGCAGGCCGTTATTTGCCCCGTAGGCGTTGGTTACCAAGGTGCGGCTGCCAACCTTTGTAACGGTGCGGTTACCAAAGCCGTCATAACCCAAGGTGTAGTTAAAGCCGTTGTGCGTAATGCCGGTTAGGCGGTTATTTTGGTAGGCGTAGCTTGCAATGTGTTCTTGCACGGTACCGTTTAGCCCGGTGGCCTTAACGCTGGTTTTGCTAACCGTATTGCTGCCGGGCAGGTAGCCGTAATAAACGGTGGAATTACCGTTGTGAACATTGTAGACCCGCAGATCCTTAGCGCTGGTTGCGCTGTAGCCGTAGGTGGTGGTGTTCCGCAGCTCGTTGGTAGCGGTTAATTGCCTGTCGCCATTGGCGGAATAGGTGGCGTTAGACTGCATAACGGTAGCGGTGGTATTATTTTTATTATGCTGTTTGGTTTGGGTTATATTCCCGTGCTTATCGTACGAAAAATCGTACAGCTGGGCGTATTGGGCATATTCGGCCGTTTTTACCTGGTACTTGGTGGTGCCGGCGGCCGCGTTGTCGGTATTATAGGTGAATTTGTAGGCCGAATTTTCGCTGTCGGTATATTGCGTTAAGCGGTTGGCGCTGTCTAAGCTATACAGCTCCTGCCGGTTGGCCATATCCTTTGCGCTGGTAAGGTTGCCCTTGGAATCGTAGGAATAGACCGTCCCGGTTTGGTCTAACGATAGATTTAAGCCGGAAAAACAAGCCCAGTTTTCGTTTTTGTACAGCAAAACCGAAATTAACACATTTGTTAGCTGCTTGTTTTTATCGCTTTCTTTTGGAACAGCTAAAACAGAAAGGTATTGCCAGGTTGTGCTATCAAAATTAAAATTGTAGTTGTTGTACTGCTCGGTTCCGTCGCCGTAACGGAACGCAATGTTAATAGAAAAACATCTGCCGGAGCCGCTTGGTACCGAATTGGCGCAGGCATAACCGCTAAAGCGAAACGCCATTTGGCTGGCCGGGCGGTTAATTTCAAACCGGCGGTAGGCGCCTTTGTTTACGCTGGCCTGGCCGCGCAAAAACAATCCGTGCGTAATGTAGCTGGGGCAATTTGCCCCAAAAATTGAGCCTTGCGTAGTGGTATATTGTCCACCGGAGGTAAAATTGTTGGTCCAGCCATTGTTGCCGGCCGTAAAAAATCCGTTTTCAATAATATTATACTCGTTTGCGGCGGCGCTTTTTTCAAACTGAACGGCGTCCACATACGCTGTACCGGCCGCCTCTTGGAATGCTATTATTGCATGCAACCGGTCTACTACCGTGCTGTCCACATTTGCGGTTAAGCTCATGCGCTGCCATTCGCCGTTTGTGCTCTCCCGCCGGTAGGTGCCGTTTACATACTGCACGGTGCCGTCTTTTTTTAGCAGCGCAATAATGGGCCGCAGGCCGCCTACGCCGGCAAGGCCGGCTGTTTTATAGTAAAACGAGAGGGTATATTGCCCCGTTTCGGGTGCGGAATAAACCTGATAAAAGGTTGAATTTACCGTTGCTGCGGTATTGGTTAATTTTACAGATTTATACCCCAAATAGGCATTAGAGGAGTCGGAAAACGCGTGGGTAGTATTATCGGAATTAAAGGCGCCCCAGCCGGTAAGGTTATTTTCAAAGCTGTTATTTTGCAGCAAGTTATTTACCGGCAGCGTATTCGCCGAGGTTGAGGTTAATTTGTTGTTTTGAGCCGAAGTGCCGTTATTTGCGGTGTAGGCGGCGCTAACGGCGCCGTCCTCGCCAACGGTGCTTTGGGTGTGACCAAAAGAATCAAAGCTTTTTACTTCTTTTCGGCCTTTGTGGTCGGTTACGGTGGTGTAGTTACCAATGTTATAATCAAAGCTTAAGCTGCCGCCGGTCTGCCGGTTACCGCCGGAATCGGGCGACGAATATTCGGTAACCTTTTTTACCCGGTTTTTGTTGGCAACATCTCCAACCGTGTTATATTCATACTTAACCTGGCTGCCGTCGCAGTCGGTAACCGTTGTTAAGCGGTTGTCGCTGTCGTAGGCTATTTGGCTCTTGGTGCCGTCGGGGTAGGTTAACCCCGTCATATTAGCGCCGTAGAAGCCTAGGCTGGTTGTGCCCAAATAATTTTCTACGCTTACTAAGGCGTTGTATTTATTACGGTTAAATTTTAAGGTGTTGCCGCTGCCGTCGGTAACCATGCTTACAAAACCGTTGGCGTCGTAAGTAAGCTTTACACTGCTGGTAGATTCGTTGCTTTTAATTTCGGTCAGCTTGCCGCCGCTGTTAAAAACTTTTTGGTTGCCGTTTTTGTCGTCTAAATACCAAATATTATTTTTTAAAGTTAAGGTAAGGCCCTTGCCTAATTCGTCCTCGTACACATTTGTGCTGCCGGACTTTTTCTTCATGTACAAAATAGTGCCGTCGGCGTCGGTATAAACATACTCAAAGCCTTGGGCGTGTAGGTCGTTATTATTGCCTACATTTTTTGTTAAATAGCCAAGGGTCTCATCAAAATTTGTTTTCCACCCGGCGCCGCAAATTGATTTTGAGGGGTCGTAGGTGCTGCCGCCACGCCAAACCGCGTAATGGCGGCCGGCTTGGTAGCCGTTGTAGTAAAGGCTTAACCCAGCGGCGTTGGCAGCGCTGCCGGTAGAGCAAACCGGCAAATTTACTACCAGGTTGCCGGAATAATCGTTTACATAGCCGGTGCCGGCGCCAAGGTCCTGCTCGGTGTAGCTCCAATAATCCTCTAACCCACGGTTATTGCGGTAATAAATTGCCAAAACAGGGTAAAACCCAACAGTGTGAAAGCTGGAGGCCAGCTGTACCAAAGCCCAGCGGGCATCGGACGGTTTTAGCAAAATGCCGTAGTTATTGCCGCCGTTATACCACTTTTTTACGGTTGAAGTAATATCCCAGTAAATTTGCTTTTCGTTGTTAGAGGCGGTTGTAATAACATAATCCAGCACCTTGCCGGTATCTTTAGGGTTGGCAGTGGTGTAAATGCCGGGAGAGCTACTGCTAAAGCCAGACCAATTTTCGGCAATTTCGTGCGCGTGAATTTGCTGGGAAGGCTCGTTTACATGGCTGTAGGTTCGCTGCTCTAAATACATACGGGCGCTGCAAACCATATCGCCACGCTCCAGGGCGGGCAGATTACTGAATTTTACAGCAGTTCGCACCACGCCCATGCCATTTTTTTGGTTGCCGACATACACCGAGCCGGAGGCGCTTAAATTAGAATTTGCAGAGGTTAAATATTTGTTTTGAATACTGGCGGTGCCCGATTTTGAAAGCACCGTTGGGTCTACGGTTACGGGGTAAACGCGGGCGGGGTCGTTCAGCCAGGCGGAATCGGCGGTAAGCTTTATTTGGAACTTACCGTTTTTGGCCGACACCAGCTGCAGCGTTAACGCGTCGCTCAGCGCGCCGGCGGCGTCGGTCATCACCGGGGCGGTAACGGTGTAAACCGCCTGCTCGCCAAAATACAGCGTAACGGTTTGGGGGTTGGTTTGCTTTGGCGTTAGCTTATTACTGCTGTAATTTTGGGTAAAGGTGTGCGGGGCGGTGTTGGCGTTTAAAATAATATTCTCTTTTACGCCTAAGGGGCTTACAATGTACTGCAGATCGGCCCCCTCAAACGCATTTTTAAACAGCGTTTCGGACGTTACATTTTTTACAGCCAGCGGGTCGGTGCTTTCGGGCTGCGGCTGCACCTCGGCACGGGATTTATTAGCCCCCTCAAACCCCCAGGAAAGCTGATAATCGCCATAATGCAGGGTTACCAGCTTTTTGGCTGAGGCCTTTTTTGCCAGCTTTATTTTTTGCGGGCCGGACTTGGTTTCAAGCTCGGTCAACCCCTCGGAAAAGGAGTTATCGATTGGCTCATAATTGCCGTTTTCGTCTTTGTAATGCACGGGGGTATCATACAAAGCGGCAACCATGCTGCCGTCGCTTAAATAAAAATGCTTTTCGTTTTCGGTACGCTTGGCGGTGTTCTCGCCAATAATGTACGGCTCACCTCCGCTTTGCTGCGCGGCACCCCCGGCCGGGGCCGTGGCAGCGCTTTCGGGCTCGGCCGCAGCTGTTCCGCCGGTGTACACCGTACCCAGCAGAATAGAAGCCGTTAACAAAACGGCCGTTAGTTTTTGCAGGTTCAATTTTTTCTTCATTTGCTTTACTCTCCTATTTTGTTCCGCAATTAATTTTTAGGAATTTACTGGCAATTCCACTGGTATTATACAGGAATAACAATTGCTTGTCAACCATTTTGTCGGGAATTGTTGTATTTTGTGCAAAAAGTCGACACCAGAACGCAAAAAGTTAGCCAATTGGGGCGATTCTTTTGGGTTGCTTTTTGCAAAAACGGCAAGCAAAAAGCGTTATTGGTTTTTGGGCAGGCTTGGCTGCGCGGCACTGCGGTTTGAGTTTAACTCTGACTTGGCAAATTATTTTTGCCAGCCTTAATTAAAAAACTGCCTAAAGCTTGCGCGGCGTTGCAGCAAAGTAAAAGGCTAAGGGCGCGGGCGGGGTTTAGGCAGTTTTAATTGCCATTAAATTTTAACGGGCGCTTAAGGCCTTAAAAAAGCAGCCAAACGGCTGCTTTGGGAGGGCACATTCGGCGACCAAACGCGGGCGGCAGCAGTGCCAAGGAAAATTTGGGGCAGGGCTATACAGCGGTACTAAAACAAGGCTTTAAGGGCCGGGCTGTACAGTTCGTATTCTACCGTGCTGGTGTTGCCGCCCGGCAGCAAAAAATTACTTTTTGTTTGCACGGGCCAGGGCGGGAATATCGCCTACCCCGTTTAGCACAATGCTGGGGCGGTAGGCGTAGGTTTTTAATGTTTCCCGCGTGGAAACGCCGGAAAGCACCAGCACGGTTGACATACCGCTTTCCATACCCGAAATAACATCGGTATCCATACGGTCACCCACCATAACAGCCTCGGCGGAATGGCACTGCAGCATACGCAGGCCGGTACGCATCATAAGCGGGTTGGGCTTGCCGCAAAAATAGGCCTGTTTGCCGGTTGCCATTTCTATTGGGGCAATTAAAGCGCGGCAGGCCGGGGCAATGCCGTTTTCTATTGGGCCGGAAACATCTGAATTAGCGCCAATTAGCTTAGCGCCGCCCAAAACCAGGTTGGTGGCCTTGGTTAAAGTATCTAACGAATAGGTGCGGCCCTCGCCCACTACTACATAATCGGGGTTTACATCGTTCATGGTAATGCCGGCGTCATACAGCGCATTTAACAGCCCTGCCTCGCCAATTGCAAAAACCGAGCAGCCCGGCGCCTGCTCTTTTAAAAACGCCGCGGTTGCCAGCGCACTGGTGTAAAAGTGCTCCTCCGGCACATCCAGCCCCATGCGGGCCAGCTTTTGGTTTAACTCGCGCGGGGTGTTGCCGCTGTTGTTGGTTAAAAACAGGTACTCTTTATTTTCATTGTGCAGCCATTGAATAAACTCGGCCACCCCGGGGAGAATACGGTTCCCGTGGTAAATAACGCCGTCCATATCACAAATAAAGCCTTTTTTCTCGTTAAAATTTAAAGTACTTACCGAATGTTGCATACCTTTTACCTGCCTTTTATTTTGCCGCGGCAAAAGCCGGCGGCCAATTTACTGTAACATATTTACTATAACATAAAAGTAAAAAATTTACAACACCAAAAGGCAAGGTTGCTGTAAATTACGACCGAAATATTACCGCCCGGCAGCCGGCACCAAAGCGCAAAAAAAACACCTGCCTTACGGCAGGTGCCAAAAATTGTTTTTTATTTAAATTACTCGTTGATCTTGGTAACAACGCCGGAACCAACGGTACGGCCGCCCTCACGAATAGCGAAACGCAGGCCTTCCTCGATAGCGATCGGGGTGATCAGTTCAACATCCATTTCAACGTTATCGCCAGGCATGCACATCTCGGTGCCTTCCGGCAGGGAGATAACACCGGTAACATCGGTAGTTCTGAAGTAGAACTGAGGACGATAGTTGTTAAAGAACGGAGTATGACGGCCGCCTTCATCCTTGGTTAAAACGTAAACCTGACCGTGGAATTTGGTATGCGGATGAATAGAACCGGGCTGGCACAGAACCTGACCACGCTCTACATCCTCACGCTGAACGCCACGAAGAAGGGCACCGATGTTGTCGCCAGCCTCGGCGTAATCCAAGGTTTTGCGGAACATTTCAATACCGGTAACAACGGTCTTTTTGCGCTCCTCGGTTAAGCCGATGATCTCAACTTCCTCCGAAGTTCTTAACTGACCACGCTCAACTCTACCAGTAGCAACAGTACCACGGCCGGTAATGGTGAATACATCTTCAACAGGCATTAGGAACGGCTGGTCGGCTTTACGGTCCGGAGTAGGAATGTAATCGTCAACAGCGTTCATTAATTCAATGATCGGAGCATATTCAGGAGCGTTAACGTCCTTAGAGTCAGACTCCAAAGCCTGTAAGGCAGAACCCTTAATGATCGGGGTGTCGTCGCCCGGGAACTCGTACTTGTCCAAGGTCTCGCGAATTTCCATCTCTACTAATTCAAGCAGTTCCGGATCGTCTACCTGGTCGCACTTGTTCATGAATACTACAATGTAGGGCACGCCTACCTGACGGGCAAGCAGTAAGTGCTCTTTGGTTTGGGCCATAGGGCCATCGGTAGCGGCAATAACCAAAATTGCGCCGTCCATCTGAGCAGCACCGGTGATCATGTTCTTAACATAGTCGGCGTGGCCGGGGCAGTCAACGTGGGCGTAGTGGCGCTTGTCGGTCTCGTACTCAACGTGAGCGGTGTTGATGGTGATACCGCGCTCTCTCTCTTCCGGAGCTTTGTCGATCATAGAGTAGTCCTCAAACTGGGCCTGACCCTTCATTGCCAAAACCTTGGTGATTGCAGCGGTAAGAGTGGTTTTACCATGGTCTACGTGACCGATGGTGCCAATGTTAACGTGCGGTTTAGTGCGTTCAAATTTTTCTTTTGCCATTGGTATTTCCTCCTTAATTTTAACGATTAATAGGTCGTAATAAATTACAATCCTATTCTATCAAATATCATAGCAAATTGCAAGAGTAAAATTAGTCGTTCTTTGTCCGAGCCGAAATAATTTTCTCAGAAATGCTCTTCGGAACCTCTTTGTAGCCGTCGGGTTCCATAACGTACTGGCCACGACCCTGTGTTTTAGAGCGCAGGTCGGTAGCGTAGCCGAACATATCGCCCAGCGGAACGCGGGCATTAATCTGTTTGGCGCCGGTTCTGTCCTCAAAGCCTTGAATCTCGCCGCGGCGGGAGTTCAGATCGCCGATAACATCGCCCATATATTCCTCCGGTACAATAACCGTAACCTTCATAATAGGCTCTAAAATAACGGGGTCTGCTTTGCGGCAGGCGGCCTTAAAGGCCATGGAGCCGGCAATTTTAAACGCCATTTCGGAAGAGTCAACCTCGTGGTAAGAACCGTCGTACAGCTCCACTTTAACATCTACCACATTGTAGCCGGCCAGCACACCGGACTGCATAGCGCCTTGAATACCGGCGTCTACCGCGGGGATGTATTCCTTAGGAATAGCACCGCCGACAATGCTGTTAATAAACTCGTAGCCCTTGCCGGTCTCGTTCGGGGAAACACGGATCTTAACGTGACCGTATTGGCCCTTACCACCGGACTGACGAGCGTATTTTTCATCTACATCGGCCGAGGAGCGAATGGTCTCCTTATAGGCTACCTGCGGCTTACCAACATTTGCCTCTACTTTAAATTCGCGCAGCAAACGGTCAACAATAATTTCCAAATGCAGCTCGCCCATACCGGCAATAATGGTCTGGCCGGTTTCCTCATCGGTGTAGCAGCGGAAGGTAGGATCTTCCTCAGACAGCTTTGCCAAAGCAATGCCCATTTTTTCCTGCCCGGCTTTGGTTTTCGGCTCAATAGCAACGCGAATAACCGGATCCGGGAAGTTCATAGACTCTAAAATAATAGGGTGCTTTTCATCGCAAAGCGTATCACCGGTGGTGGTATTTTTCAAACCTACGGCAGCGGCAATATCGCCGGCGTAGCAGGTTTCAATATCCTCGCGGTGGTTGGAATGCATTTGCAGAATACGGCCCATGCGCTCTTTGGTATCCTTCACCGAGTTGTAAACGCCGGCGCCGGCGTCAATGGTGCCGGAATATACACGGAAGAAGCAGATCTTACCAACAAACGGGTCGGTTGCAATTTTAAAAGCTAAAGCTGCAAACGGCTCATCGTCGGAGGAGTGGCGAACCTCGGGCTCGTCGGTTTCGGGGTTAACGCCTTTAATAGATTCAATGTCGGTCGGGGCCGGCATAAAGTCTACAATGGCATCCAACAGCGGCTGAACACCCTTATTGCGGTAAGAGGTACCGCAGGTAATCGGCACCATGGTGCCGGCAATGGTGGATTTACGGATAACCTTTTTAATTTCCTCCACAGAAGGCTCTTTGCCGTCCTCCAGGTAGGCCATCATCAGGTCATCATCCTGCTCAACAACGTGCTCAATTAAATCGGAGCGGTACTTAGCAGCCAGCTCTTTTAAATCCTCCGGGATTTCTTCGCGGCGAACATCTTTACCCAGATCGTCGTAATAAACCTCGGCGTCGTTGTTGATAAGGTCTACAATGCCCTTGAAGGTATCTTCACTGCCGATCGGCAATTGGATCGGTACGGCATTGCATTGGAAACGCTCTTTGATCATATCCAAAACATGGTAGAAATCAGCGCCCATAATATCCATTTTGTTTACGTAGATCATACGCGGAACATGGTATTCGTCGGCCTGTCTCCAAACGGTTTCGGACTGAGGCTCAACACCGCCCTTGGCGCAAAGAACCGTAACAGAACCGTCTAATACGCGCAAAGAGCGCTGTACCTCTACGGTAAAGTCAACGTGGCCGGGGGTGTCAATAATATTGATACGATGGTCCTTCCAAAAACAGGTGGTAGCGGCAGAGGTAATGGTAATACCACGCTCCTGCTCCTGCTCCATCCAGTCCATAGTTGCAGTACCTTCGTGCGTTTCACCGATTTTGTGGTTAATACCGGTGTAGAACAAAATACGCTCGGTGGTGGTAGTTTTACCTGCGTCTATGTGGGCCATAATGCCAATATTTCTTGTTTTTTCAAGAGAAACCTTTCTTGGCATATTTTCCTCCTACATTGGCACCGCGGCGGGTGCCCTTGAAATAACTTGTACAATTAAACCGCGGGTTAACCCGCGGCAGATGGCGCGCAGTGCGCAATTACCATCTGTAGTGAGCGAATGCCCTGTTGGCTTCGGCCATCTTGTGGGTGTCTTCGCGCTTTTTGTAAGCGGCACCCATTTGATTAACGGCATCCATGATCTCTCCGGCCAGGCGTTCCTTCATAGTAGCTTCGGAACGGGCGCGGCTGTAATTGGTGAGCCAACGCAGACCCAGGGTTTGCTTTCTTTCCGGACGAACTTCAAAAGGTACCTGATAGGTGGCACCGCCCTTACGAACGGCTTTGACCTCTAACTGCGGCATAATGTTTTCCATAGCCTGGTCAAAAACCTCCAACGGGTCTTTTCCTGTTTTTTCGGAAATAATATCGAAAGCACCATAAACAATTTTCTGGGCTACGCCCTTCTTACCGTCGTACATTACATTGTTGATAAGACGGGTTACAATTTTAGAGTTGTAAAGCGGATCCGGCAAAACATCGCGTTTTGCAATAAAGCCTCTTCTTGGCACTTCACTTCCCTCCTTCACATTTAATGATATCTTAGGTACTCGAGTGACAAACATCCCGTGGCACCAAGCAAGGCGTAATATATTATTACACGCTGCTTTAGTACTTGCAGCAGAGAGTTAGTCTGTTAATAATGCTGCGAAAAAATTACTTTGCGGCTGCTTTCGGCCGTTTTGCGCCGTATTTGGAACGCGATTGCATACGATTGGCAACGCCCTGTGCGTCTAAGGTACCGCGAACAATGTGGTAACGAACACCAGGTAGATCCTTAACACGACCGCCACGGATTAAAACAACGCTGTGCTCCTGCAAATTGTGGCCGACACCGGGAATGTAAGCAGAAACTTCAATACCGTTGGAAAGACGCACCCTGGCAATTTTACGAAGGGCAGAGTTCGGCTTCTTCGGGGTAGAAGTTTTAACCGCGGTACAAACACCACGCTTTTGCGGAGAATCCTGATCTGTAGGCTGACTCTTCATAGAGTTGTAGCCCTTTAACAAAGCAGGAGCTTTTGCCTTTTTAACGGCAGTTTCTCTTCCGCTGCGAACCAGCTGGTTAAAGGTTGGCATATTACACCTCCAAAATAAAATTTATATTTAACCCCGTTGCCCAAAGGCAGCCGGGTAAACATACCAGACAACAACAAGGCCGTACAACAGACAGCCCCATACAAATACCAATTTTACACGCCTGCAACCGGTTTGTCAAGCGTTTTTTTAAAATAAGCGTAAAAAGGCCCTGTTTTTTTCTATTTTTGGCAAAAAAACAGGGTTTATGCCCCAAAAGGGATTATTTATGATAACCGCTGCCGGCTAAAATAGTGTAGCCGCGGTACAGCTGCTCTAACAGCATAATGTGCGCCAAACGGTGCGGAAAGGTCATTGCCGAAAGTGAAAGCTTTAACTCGCAGGCCTTTTTTACCGCGGGCGAAAGGCCGTAAGAGCTGCCAATAATAAAGGCCATTTGCCCGCTGCCAAAGCTGGCGTTTTCAAAAAGCTTTTGGGCCAGCTGCTCGCTGGTAAGGACTTTGCCCTCTACGCACAAGGCCACTTTAAAGCAGCCATGGGGAATTTTTTGCAGGATCTGCTCGCCCTCCCGCTCCAGCGCGCGTTGAATTTCGGCCAGAGCAGGGCGCTCCGGCAGACGGGCCGACTCCAATATTAGGGTTTGAAATTGGCAGTAGCCGCCAAGCCGCTTTTCGTATTCGGCGGCCGCTGCGCGTAAATAATCCTCCCGCAGCTTGGCCAGGGTTATGAGATAAATTCGCTGCATTTTTATTCCCCTTTTTCTGAACGAATTTTGAACTAAATTGTTTTTTACCCTTGCCGGGCTGTTTTTAACCTTTTCCGAATTATTTTTAACGCTTGCCGGCGGGTTGCCCGCAGCTAAAGCGGCTTTGCTGCGCCCCAACCGCAAGCAGGTACCGGCCGGGGTGCCCGCTTGCGGCGGCGGGCGGCGCCGGCCTTAATTTTTGCTTTTATGAATGATTGTAATTAATGAATTGTTTTTATTCGTATTATATTATATGTACAGCACCGGGCCGCCGCTGGGCGGCGCCACCTGCAGGCGGTAATCGCTATTGCGCTGCAGGCCGTTTTCGGTTAGCACCGAAACGGCGGTAATTTCGGCCAGCTGGGGGGTGTTATTCTCCTTACTTAAATGCGCCAAAATAATTTCCCGCGCGCCGGCACGCACCAAGCCGGGCAGCTCGGTGGCGCAGCAGCCGTTGCTAAGGTGCCCCTGGTTACTTAAAATGCGCTGCTTTAGCGGGTAGGGATAGCTGCCGTTTTGCAGCATGCCAACATCGTGGTTAGATTCGATTACCACCGTTTTGCAGCCCAAAATTGCCTGGCGCACCGTTTCGGTAACCTCGCCAAGGTCGGTACAAATAGCGGTTTTTTCGCCGTTTTCGGGCGTAAAAACATACCCGCCCGAGCCGGGGCAATCGTGGCTGGTGGCAAACAGCTGCACCCCAAACGCCAACGGCAGACTTTTCGCCTTGGTAATATCCAGCCCCTGTTCGGGGGTTAAAATTTGCTTTTGGCGCAGCGTTTGAAGCGTTGGGGCCGAAGCCAAAACCGGCACCTTTAGCCGATTCAGCAGCACCCGCAGACCTTTAACATGGTCGTCGTGGCTATGCGTAATAAAAACCGCGCCAATGCTTTCCGGCGCAATGCTGCGCTGGGCCAGCGCGGTTAAAATTTGCTTGCAGCTAACGCCGGCATCTACCAAAACGGCGCTGCCGCCGCTGGCGTAATAAAAGCAGTTGCCGCTGCTGGAGCTAAAAAGCGGAGATAGTTTTGCCATAACATTCCTCACAAAAAACGGCCGGCGGCAAAAGCCGCCCGGCCGAAAAGGTTTTAGATAGGCAGAAAAGCCTAAACCGGCAAGAATTTACTCCCGCCGTTTTTGCGGTTTACGGGTGCACCGCGACAATAAACCGTCGCTTAAAGCGCCTCGCGCAGGCCGGAGGGCTCAGGAAAGCTTACCCGGCGAATATCGGCCCCTAAGGCCGAAAGCTTTTCTACCACATTTTCGTACCCGCGGTCAATGTATTCAATGTTTTCAACCTCGGTAACGCCCTGGGCTGCCAGGCCGGCTATTAGCAGCGCGGCCCCGGCACGCAGATCGTTTGCGGCAACCGGCGCACCCACCAGGCGTTCTACGCCCTTTACAACGGCGGCGCGGCCCTCAATTTTAATATCGGCTCCCATAAGGTTAAGCTGCTCGGTGTAGCGAAAACGGTTTTCCCACACACCCTCGGTAACAATGCTGGTGCCCCCGGCTAAAGAAAGCACCGCGGTAATTTGGGGCTGCATATCGGTAGGAAAGCTGGGGTGCGGCATTGTTTTAACATTGCAGGCCTTGGGCCGCCCGTTCATTACCACGCGCAGACTTTCATCAAACTCCTCTACCTTAGCGCCAATTTCAACCACCTTGGCGGTAATAGATTCTAAGTGCTTTGGAATAACATTTTCTAAGGTAATGTCTCCGCCCGTAGCCAAGGCGGCGGCCATGTAGGTACCGGCCTCAATTTGGTCGGGAATAATGCTGTAGGTGGTGCCGTTTAAACGGCTGACCCCGCGAATTTTAATAACATCGGTGCCGGCGCCCATAATGTCGGCCCCCATGGAGTTTAAAAAGTTGGCCAGGTCTACAATATGCGGCTCTTTGGCGGCGTTTTCAATAACCGTTAGGCCCTCGGCCTTTACGGCGGACAGCATAATGTTAATGGTGGCCCCTACCGAAACAACATCTAAATAAATTGGGCAGCCGGTAAGCTTTGCGGCTCTGGCGTCTACCATGCCGTTGTCAATAATCACCTTTGCGCCTAAGGCCTGAAAGCCTTTAATGTGCTGGTCAATTGGCCGAACGCCAAAATCGCACCCGCCGGGCGGCGCCACCCTTGCCCGCTTCATTCGCCCCAGCATGGCGCCAATAAAGTAGCTGCTGGCGCGCATACGGCGGCTCATTTCTTTCGAAAGAATGTAAGAGTTTACATGTGTTGGGTCAATTTCAAAGGTGGAACGGTTGATCAGGCGCACGCCGGCGCCTAATTCGTATAAAATTTTAAGGGTAATCGCAACATCCGATATATCGGGAACATTTTCAATTCTGCAAATACCGTCGCTTAATATTACCGCGGGCAATATTGCCACCGCAGCATTTTTTGCGCCGCTTATTCGAACTGTTCCGCTCAGCCGGTTTTGACCGCGGATTACAAATTTTTCCAAGCTACGGCACTCCTTTAAAGTTTTGTTAAACCCCGGCAGCCTTAAGCCGGCCGGACAAGCCAAAATAGCCCGGCGCCAAAGCGCAGGTTTTTGCTTTACTTGCCAAAAGGGAATAGGCTTAATTAAAAGTATTATATACCATATTTAGTGCTTTTGTCAACCGTTATGCAAAAAAGTACACGAAATATCTTAAAAAATTTAGGAACCATTTTTGCCAGCCTGGGTAACGGCGCGCCAAATTAATTGGGCTGCACCTTGTAAAAAACATCTAAAATAGTTTGGTAGGCTGCAGTTTCATCCATATAATACTCGGCGTAGTCGGCACCCATTTGCATTTTTCCGGCAATTTTTTGCATGTTTACCGAAAAATCGGTTCCCCCAACAACCAAGGAGGCAAAATAGCTGACCTTGGCAAGGTCAATGTTGGTAACCATGTAGCCGCTGGCCGCCTGGTACATTTTTACCGGAACGGTAATATCTTTTTTTGTAGCGGCCACCGCCTTGCTGCTAAAGGCCATAATAAACTGCTGTTGCCGTTTTAAACGCTGTAGGCTGGAATCTACCGTTTCCTTGTTGCGCATTTGAATGTAATCTACCGCGTCTTTGCCCTTTAAGGTAATTTGCTGCCCCTGCGTTACGGTACGCTGCGACATTTTTAAGGTTTCCAGCGCCTGCAGCTCTACCCCGCCAACCTTGGCGGTTAAAATTTCCAGCGCGTTTAGGTCTATGGCGGCGTAAGAGTTAATTGGCAGCCCGTAATACAGGCGGGAAACCGACTTAACCGTATTTTCACAGCTCAGCCGCCCGCCGTCGCCGTACGCAAAGGCCAGGCAAACCTGCTCTTTTTTACTGGCAATGTAATTGCCGTCAGCCGAATAAACATCTACATCGGCCATAGTATCCCGCACAACGGGAATAATGGTGGTTTTGCCGGTTTTGGTATCTACCGCTAAAATAAAAATAGCATCGGCCTGGCCGTTTTTGCCTACAGTGCCGGTTTTGTTTAAATTGGTTTTATCTACCCCCATAAACAAAACGCTGGTAACATCCTCGTTAAAAATGTACTTTTTGCCGTTGTAGGTAACGGTTTTGCCGTCCTGCGCGGTCGAATCTGAAGCGTTCGACGCCGTTTGCATTTTAACGCTGCCGTAGCCGTGAAACAAAGCGGCACGCCCTTTTTGCACCAAAATGGCAAACACCGCCCCAAAAACAAGCACCAGGCAAAGCAGCACGCTTACCGTAATAATGAATATGCGCTGCCATTTTTTTAAGGCCTTCCACCGGCTTTGTTTTTTTGCCTTTTTGCTTTTTTGGGGCTGCTGCCGTTCGGGCCTTGGCGCGCGGTAAATGTGGGCTTCGGCCGGGCTTTCGGCAGGCCCCTTTTCAATAGCATCATTTTCTAAAGCACCCTTTTTTGCAACCTGCCTTGCGGTGGTTTCCTTTTCGGCAGAGTCGCCGGTAACGCCGCCGTTTAACGGGCTGTTTTCGGCATTTTCAAAATCATTTGTTGGCAAATTATTTGGTTGGTTGGTCATTGGTTAAAACCCCCTGTACTAAATAACGGTAATGGTCCTCATTCCCAATGCAGGTGCTTAGCGTTAAAATTTTAGAATCGTTCGTTAAGTTAACCGGGCGGGTATTTACCAGCATAGATTTTGGCGACTGAATGTACTGAAAATACTCCTGCCGCACGGTAAGGTCCGAAAAATCAAACGAGTTCATAATATGCCGGTCGTCGTATTTATAGGCCGAAAAAATTTCGTAGGTTAAAATGTGGCCCGGGGTGTAAATGTAAATGGTTTTATTGGCGTCAAAAAACGCTTTATTGCGAAACTTGTGCAAATTTTGAAACATGGTGCCGTTTAACATATTATGCCCGTACAAAACCGTTACCGGGTCTGAAAAATCGGTACGGTTCATTTTTTCCGAAAAAATGCTGCCGGCAAACTTGTAGCTGCGGTCAATATCATGATTTAAATAAAAATCGTCGTCTTTATCGGTGCTTTGCAGCACAGGGTAATCTATTACCGTGTTCGGGATTTTAATCCAAGCGTAAATGTCGGTGTTTTTTTGGTGCAGTGCCGTAAAATCAATGGGGTTTTGCGGCAGCTCCGGCTCGGAGGAGGCAGGCGCCGCAGAGCTAACAAAGCTGCTGTAATTAGCCTTGGTAAAATAGCTGTTGTAAAGAATGTAGCCTAATAAGACCATGCTGGCCGTAAAAACGGCCGCCGCAGCAATAAAAAGCACGCGCCATTTTGTTTTTTTGTTTTTCATACCCGTTGCCTAACCTTTTTTGGTTTTTGTTTTCATCCAAACCCGCATAATAAATTTAACGGGCAGCAGCCGGCCGGCAATGTAAAGCAGCTTATTTTGCTTACCAACAATGGAGAGCATTCTGCCTTTTTTGGCCGCCTGCAGGCCTTGGCGGGCAACCCGCTCCGGCGTTTGCATAAAGGTGTAGTTGTTTACGGCGTTGGGCGATTTTGTTGCCGTTGCGGTTTTAAAAAAGTCGGTATCTACCCAGCCGGGGCAAAGGGCTGTAACGGTAATGCTGCGGCTGCGCAGCTCCCAGTACAGCGCACGGGAGTAGTTTAGCACAAACACCTTGCTGGCGGCGTAAACATTAGCGTCCGGCAGCGGCTGAAAGGCCGAAATAGAGCAAATTTGCAAAATTTTTGACCCGTTTGGCATAAAGGGCAGCACCGTGTTGGTAACCCCTACCAGGGCTCGGCAGTTTAAGTCTATCATGCCAAGGGCGGCCTCATTGCCAAAATCTTTGTAAGAGCCAAACTTGCCGTAGCCGGCACAGTTAATCAGCAGCCCTACCTGCTTGTTCTCGGCCTTTAGCAGGCGGCCCAACTCCTCAAAGCTTTGGGTGTTTGCAAGGTCTAACGCCACCGCCCGAACCGGCACACTGCCGGCCGAAAGCTGCTTCAAGCGGTCCTCCCGCCGGGCAACGGCCCAAACCTCATCTACCTTAAAATACTGCGTTAGCAGCTCGGTTAATTTTTGCCCAATGCCCGAGGAGGCACCGGTAACAATTGCAATTGACATTTTTAAACCCCCAGCAACTTTTTTGATTATTTATTATTTGCGTTACATTACTGTGTTTACTGCACGCCCGTGCACAGCGCGGCAAAACGTGCAGGGCAGGCAAAGCTTAGCTGGCAAAATGCACCGTTTTAGGCAACCTTAAGCCGCCTTTACCAAACTAACAAACATTTTAACACACCTTGCTGTTTTTTTCAAGAGCAAAGCCCTTGAACCGGTTGACAGGAATTGACAAAATAACCCGATTGCTATATAATATTTTTATTCTTAATTTTAGCCAGGCTTTTACGCAAGGGCTTTTGGCCCCGCCCGGAAAAACGGTAGTCCAGCCGGCAAAACTGCAACCTCGGTAGCTCCCCCGGCAAAACGGCGGTTCACCCGGCAGGGTGCCGCACGGCCGTACCCCTTTCGCCGCTGCTTTTTACCGCTGCTTTTTACCGCCCTGCGCAAAAGCTTTAAACTGATTTTAAATTTATTGGAGGTATGTATTAAAATGGAACTGATTAAAAACAGCAACAGCTTAGTTTATGTTGGGGTAAACGACCACGAAGTAGACCTGTTTGAAGGACAATACACCGTGCCAAACGGCATGGCCTACAACTCTTACCTTATTTTAGACGAAAAAATTGCCGTGCTGGATACGGTAGACGCCTTTTTTACCGACGAGTGGCTGCAAAACATTCACGCCGCGTTAAACGGCAAAACGCCCAGCTACTTAATTGTGCAGCACATGGAGCCGGACCATTCGGCCGGCATTGCCGCCTTTTTAAAGGCCTACCCCGAAGCGGCGGTTGTTGCCAGCGCCAAGGCCTTTACCATGATGCAAAATTTTTACGGCCTTACCCTGAACGAGCACCAAATTACGGTAACCGAGGGCAGCACCCTAAGCCTTGGCACCAAAACCCTTACCTTTATTGCGGCGCCGATGGTTCATTGGCCGGAGGTACTATTTACCTACGACGCCGATGAGGAAACCTTATTTTCGGCCGACGCCTTTGGCAAGTTTGGCGCTTTAGATGTTCAAGAAGATTGGGACTGCGAAGCCCGCCGCTATTATTTTGGCATTGTTGGCAAGTTTGGGCCGCAGGTGCAAAGCGTGTTAAAAAAGGTGGCTGCCCTTAAAATAAAACGGATTTGCCCGTTACACGGCCCGGTACTGCAAGGGGACCTGAGCCACTATTTGGCACAGTACAACACATGGTCCTCCTACCAGGCGGAAACAAACGGCGTGTTTATTGCCTACACCTCGGTTTACGGCAACACCAAAAAGGCCGCCGAGCTGCTGGCAAAGGAGCTAAAGGCCGCCGGCTGCCCCAAGGTTGCCATTACCGACTTGGCGCGGGAGGATATGGCCGAAGCGGTAGAGGACGCGTTTCGGTACAGCAAGTTAGTGCTGGCAACCACCACCTACAACGCCGGCATTTTCCCCTTTATGCGGGAGTTTATTGAGCACCTGACCGAGCGCGGCTACCAAAACCGCACCGTAGCGTTTATTGAAAACGGCTCCTGGGCGCCTACCGCCGCCAAAACCATGCAAGGCATGCTGGCCGGCTGCAAAAATTTAACCCTGCTGCCGGGGGCGGTTAAAATTCTTTCGGCTTTAAGTGAGGAAAACAAAGCCCAGCTTAAAAATTTAGCGGCAGAGCTGTGCCGGGAATAACCCGGCGCCCCGAATCCGCCAGCTAAAAAAGCCGTTGTTTTGCCTTTTTTGGCGCGGTATATTTGCCCGGACTGCGAAAATACAGCCGCAGTGCGCAAAGAAGCCACAAGAATAAATCATAAAATAAAAATAAAACAACAGGGCCGGCTAAACCGCACGGAAGTGCCGCTTTACCGGCCTTAAAATGAAAACACAAGAGGTTGAAACATGGAACGGGAATCTTTTAAATCGCGATTAGGATTTTTACTGGTAAGCGCCGGGTGTGCCATTGGCATTGGCAACGTTTGGCGCTTTCCTTATGTTGTTGGGCAAAACGGCGGCGGCATTTTTGTGCTGTTTTACCTAATTATGCTGGTAATTATGGGGCTGCCGGTGCTTTCTATGGAATTAGCGGTAGGCCGCGCCAGCCGCAAAAGCGCGGTGCTGGCCTACAAGGCGTTGGAAAAGCCAAAATCTAAATGGCACATTCACGGCTGGTTTGCCATTATTGGCTGCTTAATTTTAATGATGTACTACACCACGGTTTCGGGCTGGATGCTAAATTACTTTTTTAAATTTTTGGGCGGCACCTTTACCGGCAGTATGTCGGCCCAGCAAACCGGGGCAGTGTTTAACAATATGCTGGCAAACCCCGTTGAAATGGGGTTTTGGATGGCCGTAACCGTTGTGGCCGGCATTTTGGTTTGCAGCATTGGCGTGCAAAAAGGGCTGGAGCGCGTAAGCAAGGTAATGATGACGGCGTTGTTTGCCTTAATTGTTATTTTAGCGGTGCACAGCTTTACCCTTTCCGGCGCTAAAGAGGGGCTGGCGTTTTACCTGGTACCGAATTTAGAAAGCGTTAAAAATGTTGGCCTTGGCAATGTGATTGCCGCCGCCATGAATCAATCGTTTTTTACGCTAAGCCTTGGCATTGCTGCCATGGAAATTTTTGGCAGCTACATGAGCCGGGAGCACACCCTTTTAGGGGAGGGCGCCCGCATTTGCGCGCTGGATACCTTAGTGGCCATTTCGGCGGGGCTTATTATTTTTCCGGCCTGCTTTAGCTACAATGTAGAAGTCAGCTCCGGCCCCAGCCTTATTTTTGTAACCCTGCCAAATGTTTTTGTAAACATGGCGGGCGGCCAAATTTGGGGCAGCTTGTTCTTTTTGTTTATGACCTTTGCCAGCTTTTCTACCGTTATTGCCGTGTTTGAGAATATTATGGCCTCCTGCATGGATAACTTTAACTGGTCACGCAAAAAAACCGCCGTTATTTGCGGCCTGGTTATTTTAATTGCCAGCATACCCTGCGTGTTGGGCTACAACATTTTAAGCGGCGTGCACCCCATTGGCGGGCGCGATATTTTAGACAGCGAGGACTTTTTAGTCAGCAACATTTTACTGCCGTTAGGCTCGCTGGTTTATTTGCTTTTTTGCGTTACCAAATTTGGCTGGGGCTTTAAAAATTACCGGGCCGAGGCCAACCTTGGCAAGGGGCTAAAGGTAGCCGGGTGGATGAAATGGTACTTCTTACTGGTTGTGCCGATTTTAATTTTGTTCATTTTTGTAATTGGCTTAATTGGTTAAAAACGGTTAAAATCCGTTTTTAACCCCGCGTACCGCACCCTTTGGCCGGTAAAGCTGGGCAACTAAAAGAAAAAACCGCCGCCGGCTATGCAGTTTTTGCACAGCCGGCGGCGGTTAATTTTCAGGTTGCCAAATTTTTAAAAAAAGCGGTAAAGCAGGGCAAAAAACAAAACAAAATCCTGGTCGTTGGCCCAAGCGTCAAAAAAGGCGCCGGGCTTTCCGTTACAGGTAAAGGGGTACACATACGTGCAGGAGGCAGTGCCGTCTGCCTGAAAAAGGCACAGGGTATTGCGCATACACTCATCTGCAATTTTTAAATAGCTTTTATTGCCGGTAAGTTCAAAACAATTCTTGTAAGCACGAGCGGTCAAGCAGCTCCAAAATTGAGGCATGGTATCCCCAAAAGTGCGTGATTTTCCACCCCAAAAATCATCCCAAAACCGAATAGGAATTTCGTGCAGGTGAAAATCGGGCTGTTGACCGTTAAAGCGCCCCAGAAGGGTTAAATGCTTTAACGCCTCCTGCTTTAGGGCTTCGCTGCCCGTAAACCGTGCCATTTCGGCCAACGAATTCACTGCGGGCGAAACAATGGTTTGTTCGTAATTTACCTCGTGCTTAGGGTAGGCCATTCCCGTTTTTGCCATTGTTTCGGCGTGCTTTTCAAAGTAGGAAAACACAAAATCCTCCTCCCGGCTCAGACCTGCCTCTTGAAAAGCGGATAGAATGGTGCAAAACGAAAAACCGTTTGGATAAAAATGAAACCCGCGTTCCTCCTCATAATAATTATAAACAATTTTTTTGGCAATTTTTAAGTACTTAACATTTTTGGTAATGCGCCAGGCCTGGGCCAGTAAGGTAATGGCCCAGGGCGCATTGTAAAGCCGCACAAACTTTTGGCTTTTGCCAATACTGCCGTAAACCTTTCCGCTTTCCTCATCTACAAACTCGCGCAGCATGAACTGCAAAAACAGTTCAAAAGAGCGCCGGGTTTCAAGGTCGCTTGGGTAATGCAGCAAATATTCGCTAACAAACAGTGCCATACCAATGCGCTCGGTGCAGGCGTTGTGGCAGGCCATGGAATGGTTAAATACGCGGTATTCTTCCTCATTATCGTAAATTAAATAGGCCCCGTAAAGCCGGCTTTTGGGGTTGGTTACCTGTTGGTGCTTTACAATAAATTTTGCGCGATTTATAACCAGCTGTTCAAAGCTTTCGCTAACCCAAAAGCGGGCCACGGTTTTAATGCCGTCGGCAATAATAATAAATTCGTGCTCCTGCAGCTCGGTTGGCCGGTAGGTTACCTTTGCCACCCCGCCTTCAAGACTCACATCAACCGGCATACCCTTACAATACACCTGTGCGCTGCTTAGGCCGCCCGGCCGGGTAAAGCTAAAGCTAATAGGCTCGTTTTTAAAAACGGTGTAATGCGGTGCGCTAACCGTTACAAACTGCGGGTAATTCCAAAGCTGCTGCTCAAAATTGTTCCGGTGCCAAAACAGCTCAAACTCTACCGTTTTGCTTTCGTGCGGGCAAAGTGCCAAATGGCTGTGGTTTAACACAAAGGTGCCGCGGCAATTGCTCTTGCACCCCTGCACGCTGTAAGATTTCAAACTACCCTGCAGCAAAACAACCCCTAAGCTTACCCCGGTTTCACCCATTCGCAGCGCGTTCATATACGCGCACTGCAAACCGCACCAAATATGCGTATGACAGCGGTTGGTCTGGCAATCCTCGGCGTAGGTGTAAACATCATTAAATCCAAAAACAAAGCCCAAATTGCCGTGCTCGGTAAGCACATCAAAATCTAAAAGATTAGTAATAGTAAAGCGCTGGCGGTAATTGCCGTTCGGGGCAAAATAATGCTCGACCACTACCCGTAAAATACCGTTTTCAAAGGTAACGGCGGCGCGCTGATCCTGCTCGTAAAAATTGGTAAGAATGAGCGGCCGATTGCCCTCAAACAGGCTAACATCACTGCTGCTTAAAACGCCGCCCAAGCCGTCACTTTCGTTGCAAAAGTTCATGTTGTAGCGGTCGCCAACTGCGCAAAGCCCGCTAACCCTACCGGTTTGCGAATTAAAATTAATTTTAAATTTGTTATTTTGCAATGCTTTTGCCCCCTTAAAGCCAAGGCTGTGTACCAAAGCCCCGCCGCTTTTATTGTACCGTACGGCTATCCCCCAATTTAATATCCAAAACAATTAAAATTTTATATTTCAACTATTTTTTTGGCATTGGTGGACCCATGTAACCTTATCATACAAAAACCGCCGTGCAAAGTCCATGCAAAAAACAAATTAATTTGTATAATTTTTAACAAGAATTTTAGGAGCGGTGCGGTTGGCAACCTACACCCTTGCCTTTGGGGGCTTGGCCTTGGCCGGGCTTTGCGCTTTTTTGGCTTTTATTAAGGCTACAGGAGCAGCTTTTTCCTGCTGCAGCATGGCAAACAAGCTGCGCAGCCGAATACGCACCGCGCCCAGGTTTGTAATTTCATCGATTTTAATTTGGGTGTAAAGCTTACCGCCTGCCTCTAAAATTTCGCGCGTTTCGTCGGTGGTTACGGCGTCTACCCCGCAGCCAAAGGAAACTAGCTGCACCAGGCTAATGTTTACCCCCTGCTGCTTGGTTACAAATTTAGCGGCAGCGTACAGCCGTGCGTGGTAGGTCCACTGGTTTAAAACGGTGGTGGCAAAGCGCTTTACGTGCGGACTAACCGAATCCTCGGTTAAAACTACGGCGCCCAATTCGCAAATTAATTTATCTATTCCGTGGTTTACTTCGGGGTCAATGTGGTAAGGGCGCCCCGCCAGCACAATAACCGGCAGGTTTTGCTGCCGGGCCAGCGTTAAAAATTCGTTGGCCTTTTGGGTTAAGGCCCGGCGCTGCTGCGCGTACACCGCGTACGCCGCTTTGGCCGCCTGTTTAATTTTAAAAAGGGGCAGGCTAAAGCCGTGCGCCGCCATGATTTTTTGAAAATGGGGTGCAAAAGCGTGCTTTTTGTGCAGGCCAATAAAATCGTTTACAAAATTGGTTTGCTTTAAGTTTGGCATATTGGCCCCAATCACCTTGGGGTAGTAGGCAACAACCGGGCAGTTGTAGTGGTTGTGGCCCAAATGCTCCTCTACATTATAGCTCATGCAGGGGTAAAAAATAAGGTCTACCCCCTGCTGCAGCAGGTATTCTATGTGCCCGTGCATAAGCTTTGCGGGGTAACAAACCGTGTCGGACGGAATGGTGCCTTGCCCCTTTAAGTAAAGCTCGTGCGTTGCGAATTTTGAGGAAACCACCCGAAAGCCCAGCCGGCTAAACAGCGTGTGCCAAAACGGCAGCAGCTCGTACATATTCAGGCCTAACGGCAGGCCAACGGTTGGGGCGCCGCTTTGGGGCTGCGGCTGCATAAACTGCTCCAGCTGCTGTTGCTTGTAGGCGTACAAGTTGTACTGCGGCCCCAACTTTCCGCCGCGCACCGGCTTAGAGCAGCGGTTGCCCGCAATGTAGGTGCGCCCGCCGGTAAAGGTGTTAACCGTTAACCGGCAGCCGTTGCTGCAGCCCTTGCAGGTAACCGCCCGAACGCTGTGCACAAAGCTTTGCAGCTCGGCGGCGGTAATCAGCCCGCTTTTAGCGCCGCTGCCGGCACGCTCAAGGGCGTAAAGGGCCGCACCGTACGCCCCCATTAGCCCGGCAATTTGCGGGCGAATAACCTGGCGCCCGGTTTCCTGCTCGAAGGCGCGCAGCACGGCGTTGTTTAAAAAGGTGCCGCCCTGCACCACAATGCTTTTGCCCAAACGGTTTGGCGAAGCGCAGCGAATTACCTTGTACAGCGCGTTTTTTACAACACTAATGCAAAGGCCGGCGGCAATATCTTTTACATCGGCGCCGTCCTTTTGCGCCTGCTTTACGGCACTGTTCATAAAAACCGTACAGCGGGAGCCTAAATCTACCGGCTTCTCAGCCTGCAAAGCCAATGCCGAAAAATCCTGCATACTGTACCCCAGCACCTTGGCAAAGGTTTGCAAAAAGCTGCCGCAGCCCGAGGAGCAGGCCTCGTTTAAAAACAGGCTGTCTACCCCGCCGTTTTTAATTTTAAAGCATTTAATATCCTGCCCGCCAATGTCAATAATAAAATCAACATCGGGGCGAAATTTTTTCGCCGCCGTATAATGTGCAACCGTTTCTACCAGGCCGTAATCTAAGTGAAAGGCGTTGCGAATAATATCCTCCCCGTAGCCGGTAACGGCTGCCCCGCCAATTTTAATGTTGGGCCATTTTTGGTACAGCTTGGTTAAATACTCCCGCAGCAGCGGAACCGGGTTGCCGCTGTTGGTGCGGTAGAACGGAAAAAGCAGTTTGCCGTTTTGGTCGCACAGCACCGCTTTTACCGTGGTAGAGCCGGCGTCTACCCCCAGGTACATTACGCCGTTTGGTTCGGTAAGCTCGCCGGCGGCTTTGCCGGTTTCCTCGTGCCGTTTTACAAAGCAGCGGTACTCCTCTTTACTGCGAAACAGCGGCGGGCAGCTGTTGTAGCCGCCGCCAGCGTGGTAGCCTGCAATTTTTTTAGCCAAATTACCTGGCTGCACCGGCACGGAATATTTAGAATAGGCCGCCCCAATGGCAACAAAATACAGCGAATTTTCGGGGCAGGTGCCGGTTACTTTTAAAACATCGTTAAACGCGGCGCGCAGCCGGTTAAAAAAGGTTAGCGGGCCGCCCAAATAAACCACCTTACCGGCAATGCTGCGCCCCTGCGCCAGCCCGGCAACCGTTTGGTTTACCACGGCGTAAAAAATGCTTTCGGCAATATCCTGCTTTTTGGCGCCCTGATTAATGAGGGGCTGAATATCAGACTTAGCAAAAACCCCGCAGCGAGAGGCAATAGGGTAACGCTTTTGCGCTTCGGCCGCCAAGGTGTTCAGCTCGGCCGGCTCTACCCCCATTAGGGTGGCCATTTGATCTATAAATGCGCCGGTGCCGCCGGCGCAGCTGCCGTTCATGCGAACCTCTAACCCACCGCTTAAAAACAAAATTTTAGCGTCCTCGCCGCCCAGCTCAATAACAACATTAGTGCCGGGCAGCAGCCGGCGCACGGCCGAACGGGTTGCGTAAACCTCCTGCACAAAGGGCAGCTGCAGCGCGTTGGAAAGGCCCATGCCGGCCGAGCCGGAAATGCTAAGCAGCAGCTCCTCCGACCCAAACTGCGCGGCAACCTCCTGCAGCAGCTCAGCGGCGGTTTGGCTGATTTTTGAATAGTGGCGGCGGTAGCTGCTGTAAAGCAGACTGCCGTCCTCCCCCAATACTACGCCCTTTACGGTGGTAGAGCCTAAATCTAAACCCATGCGTTTCATGCTTCGGCCCCCTCCCTTGCTACTGCCAACATTAGCTTAATGCGGTTTTCCTGATTTACTTTTGAGGCGCCGGCATCGTAATCTACCGGGCAAATGTTGGCGTTTTGGTAGCGCTGTTTTATGGTGCGAATAACCCCTTTGCCAACAATGTGATTCGGCAGGCAGCCAAAGGGCTGGGCGCAAACAACGTTGCCGTAGCCCTTTTCAATTAATTCGGCAATTTCGGCCGGCAGCAGCCAGCCCTCGCCCATTTTAACGCCGCGGCCAATCAGCTCCTCGCCCAGCTGCTTTAGGTGCTCAAAATCGGCCGGGGCAACAAATTCGGGGTAAGGGGCCAGTGCCTGCGGTATTAGCCGCTCTAACTCGGCGGCCTTTTTGGCTAAAAAGTTGCTGCCGGCCAAAATAAGCCGGCTGCCGCCGTAAAGCTTATAATCGGTTTCGCGGTTGGCAAACATGCACTCAAAAAACGGCAGCACGCCGGGCACCATAAATTCACAGTCCTGGCTTTGCAAAAATTCCTCCAGCCCGTTGTTGCCAAGGGCCGAATATTTTACATAAATTTCCCCTACTATGCCAACCTTTATTTTTTGGGTACGGCGGCAGGGAATGCGGTGAAAATCGGCCGCCATGGCCTGCAAATTTTGCTTTACGGCTTTGCCTACCAAGCCGCGGTTGTGCCGAAACTGCTCGGTAAGCCGGCGGTTCCACTGCGCCACCAGCTGCAGCGTTTCGCCTTTATTTTGCTCGTAAGGGCGCACCTGGTTGCGCAGCAGCATGAGCATATCGCCGTACAGCAGAGCCATTAACCCCTTTAGCAGCATAAGCGGCGTAATGTGAAAGCCGCTGCATTTTTCCATGCGGTTAAAGCTAAGCGAAATAACGGGAACATAGTCCATACCCATTTCCTTTAACGCTTTACGCAGCAGCCAAATGTAGTTAGAGGCGCGGCAGCCGCCCCCTGTTTGAAATTGAATTAACGCCACCTTGTGCGGGTCGTACTGCCCGCTTTTTAAAGCGTAAAGCTGCTGCCCTATGGCGCAAATGGCAGGGTAGCACATATCGTTATGTAAGTGCTGCAGGCCGGCGTCTATCACGGCCTTGCCGGTAGTTTTAAGTACCTTCAAATTGTAGCCGTACATTTTAAAAATTTCTTTTAAAAGCTCCATGTGGGTCGGAAAAATATCCGGCGCTAAAATGGTATGCGTGGCTTTCATTTCTTTTGTAAATTCGGCAGACATTTTTTCACCCCTTGAGTTAAACTTTAGGCGTGCGGATTAGGCGTGCGGATTAGGCACGCAAAACAAATCCCGCGGCCTAAAATGCTATTTTAAAAAACAATTTTATGCGCCGTTGCGGTTTATAAAACAAGCCTTAATTTATTGTATGGTTAACCGCCCCGTTTCAAAACCGTTTATTGTTTTATTGGCCGTTTTGGGTTGGCAAGCCGTTTGCCAAGGCGTTTAAAAACTGCTCGGTATCGGCCGTTAGGGCGTCTAACTGCCGGCGCAAAAGCGCCCCGCTGCCCGGCTTAGTTAAAAAGGCGGTGGCCTGCCGCTTAAACGCTTCGGACCTTGAAAGGGCTAAGTCTTTAACATTGGCCGCGTTTTGCGTAGGGTTGTAGACCATGACCCGTGTTGCCGCCAGCGCCACCCGGCCAATTAACCGGGCGCAGTAATTTTGCAGCTCCTGCTGCTCGTCCGGCGTGCGAGTTGCCATAGCGCCCGGCGCGGGCGCTTCTGATTGCGGGCTGTTACACTGCGGCGCTGCGAATTGCGAGTCTGCGGGCTGCAGGACAGTGGACTGACGGTCATCGTCTTGCGACTCTGTAGATTGAGGGCCGATGGATTGAAAATCGGCAAATTCCGGGTCGGCCAGCGGCTCCTGCTCGATTTGCTGCTTTTCGGCCGAATGTGGAGGTGGTTGCTGTAAATCGGCCAGTTGCGGGTTGCCGCATTTCAGCTTTGTGGGCTGCGGGTCTGTGAATGGCAGGTCTGTGGGCTGCGGGTCGGCAAATTCCGGGTCGGCCGGCTGGTCCTTTGGCTTGGGCGCGGCATTTTCTATCAAAGACTCGGCAGCCAAGGCCTCGGTCGATTTTTGTTCTGTTTTTTCGCCCTTTTCGGCGGGCGCTGCCGGCTCGTTAAAATAGCTTTCAAAATCTAACCCGTTTTCACTAAACGCGGGGATCCTTGCCTGCGGCGCACTTTCCGAAAGAGGCGTTTCCCCGGCCGGTGATAAATTGTTTTTTGTGGCATCGCCGTTTTGTGCATTACCGATTAGCGTATTGCCTGCCGGCATATCGGCTTTGAGCGCGGGCACTGCCGGTGTATTCGCGGCCGTTTCCCCGGCAATACCGGCCGCCAACCCGGCCTTTAAAAAATCTACCTCGGCCTGCAGTTCGGCACAACGGGCGGTTTGCCGCTCTAACGCGGCCAGGCGGCTTTCCTGCTCTAACTTAGCCTCGCTGAGGCGAATGTGCAGCGCTTGCAGCTCTTGGCGCGCCTCGTTCAGCCGAGCGTTTAATTCCTCATTTTGCAAAAGCAGCTGTTTTTTGTTCATAAAGCTCCCCCTTTGGTGCCGGCGGCAGTTTTGGCCGGCACTGTCGACCAAAGCCAAAAGCAAAAATTTAAATTTAACAAGACTTAAACTTTAAAGCAATTTTATGTATTTTAAATGCTATCTTATATATTTTAAAATATTTTTCGACCAAAAACAAGCGGTTTTTTCAGGTAATTATGAATAATTTTTTAAAAATGAAAAATAGGGCTTGATTTTTTGAAAAATCGGATTACAATAGATTTAGCACTCGAGAGTAAAGAGTGCTAAAACAGTTTTTATTATCTTTCAGGAGGTTTTATTTATGCAAATTAAACCATTAGCCGACCGCGTTGTAACCAAACCGGTTGAAGCCGAGGAAAAAACCAAAAGCGGTATTATTTTAACCGCCGCCGCGCAGGAAAAGCCGCAAATGGCCGAGGTTGTTGCCGTTGGCCCGGGCGGAGTTGTAGACGGTAACGAGGTTAAAATGTATGTAAAGGTTGGCGACAGAGTAATTACCAGCAAGTACGCCGGCACCGAGGTTAAAATTGACGGTGTAGAGTACTCAATTGTTCGGCAGGCCGACATTTTAGCAACGATTGAATAATTTTTTTACATTAAAATTTAAGCGAGGTTTTAAGTTATGGCTAAAGAGATTTTATTTGGTGAAGAAGCGCGCAAGGCGCTGCAAAGCGGCGTAGACCAGTTGGCAAACGCCGTTAAGGTTACCTTGGGCCCGAAAGGCCGCAACGCCGTATTAGATAAAAAATTCGGTTCCCCCCTTATTACCAACGACGGCGTTACCATTGCCAAAGAAATTGAGCTGGAAGACCCCTTTCAGAACATGGGCGCCCAGCTGGTAAAAGAGGTTGCTACCAAAACCAACGATGTTGCCGGCGACGGTACCACCACCGCTACGGTTTTGGCACAGGCTTTAATTGGCGAGGGCATGAAGAATGTTGCTGCCGGCGCCAACCCCATGGTTGTAAAAAAGGGTATTCAAAAAGCGGTTGACAAAGCGGTTGAAACCGTTATTGCCAACTCTAAAAAAGTTACCGGCAGCGAGGATATTGCCCGTGTTGCCACCGTTTCGGCCGGCGACGAGGTAATTGGCAAGCTGATTGCCGAGGCTATGGACAAGGTTACCAGCAACGGTGTAATTACGGTTGAGGAATCTAAAACCGCCGAGACCTACACCGATGTTGTTGAGGGCATGCAGTTTGACCGCGGTTACATTACCCCCTACATGGCCACCGATACCGACAAAATGGAAGCCGTGATTGACGACGCCGTGCTGCTGATTACCGATAAAAAAATTAGCAACATTCAGGAAATTTTACCGCTGTTGGAGCAAATGGTGCAATCCGGCAAAAAGCTGGTAATTATTGCAGAGGACATTGAAGGCGAAGCCCTTTCTACCTTAATTGTTAACAAGCTGCGCGGCACCTTTGTTTGCGTAGGCGTTAAGGCCCCCGGCTTTGGCGACCGCCGCAAGGAAATGCTGCGGGATATTGCCATTTTAACCGGCGGCGAAGTAATTTCGGAGGAATTGGGCTTAGAGCTGAAGGATACTACCGTAGACCAGTTAGGCCGTGCCTCTCAGGTTAAAATTGGCAAAGAAAACACCATTATTGTTGGCGGTGCGGGCGACAAAACCGAAATTGAAAACCGCATTAACCAAATTAAAAACCAAATTGCCGATACCACCTCGGACTTTGACCGTGAAAAGCTGCAGGAGCGTTTGGCTAAGCTTTCCGGCGGGGTTGCCGTTATTAAAGTAGGTGCCGCCACCGAAATTGAAATGAAAGACAAAAAGCTGCGCATTGAGGACGCTTTAGCCGCAACCAAGGCCGCTGTTGAGGAAGGCATTGTTGCCGGCGGCGGCGTTGCTTTGGTAAACGCCATTAACAGCGTTAAGGCCCTGGCCGACGCCACCACCGAGGGCGACGAAAAAACCGGCGTAAACATTGTGCTGCGCTCGTTAGAGGCGCCGATGCGCCAAATTGCCTTTAACGCCGGGCTGGAGGGCTCTGTTATTATTGATAAAATTGTAACCTCTGAAAAGGCAAACTACGGGTTTGATTTTTACAATGAAAAATACACCGACATGATTGAAGCCGGCATTGTAGACCCCACCAAGGTTACCCGTTCCGCTTTGCAAAACGCCGCCTCGGTTGCCGCTATGGTTCTTACTACCGAGTCGTTAGTGGCCGACAAGAAAGAGGAAGCTGCCGCAGCCAACGCCGCTGCCGCCGCAGCTGCTGCCGGTGCCGGCGGAATGTATTAATTCCCCCGCGCCAAAGCAAAACCCCGGCTATAAAACCTTTTAGAGTTAAAACACCCACCGCACAAGGCTTAAAGCTTTGTGCGGCGGGTGTTGTTTTTCATTAAATTCTTGGCAGGCTTAACGCCCCCGTCGGTCGGTTTTTAAAACGGTAGCCGCAGCCGTACACTACCGTGCGGCGCGCACCTCTTTTGCAATAATGTCGGCTAAGGTTTGGTAGCCCAATTTGCCAAAATGCAACCCGTCATTTGGCTGCATTACCGCTTCCGACTCGGCAGTAAATTCGGGCGCCAAAGCCAAGTCGATTAACCGATAGCCGTTTTTGGCAGCGTAATTTCGTATAAAAGCGGTTGCCTTGGCAACCTGCTCGGCGTACCCGCAGTTAGAATAATTTGGGTTTTCGGTGCAGTGCGGCGGTGTGCAAAGTAAAATTTTTGCTTGCGGCGCGTCTTGCCGCAGTAGATCCAGCAGGGTGTTAAAATCGTTATTATCTGCCGTTTCAGCTAATAAATCAAACCCCCCGTTGGTGCCCAACAGCACAATAATAAAGGTTGAATTTTTAACATCTACCGCGCCGGTGCGGTAGTAGGCTAAATAATTAGAAGCCTTAAACCCGCATTTGCCAAAATTGCGCACCTCACACTGCAGCAGCTGCTGCAAAAAATACGGGTAATTCTCCTTTTGCACATTGGCAATGCCCCGTTTGCCTTTTATGCCGTAATCGCCCTGCGTTAAGCTATCGCCAATACAAGAAATAACCACAAAAACACCCCTTACTTTATTGCCAGCGCCTGCTGCCCAAAGGCCTGGTAACGGCTTTGGCAAAGCGCCTTTTTGTACTTTACAACCGCACCCTTGTACGGGTCGGAAAAATAGTAATTTTCGTTATCGTAACCCATTAAAACCAGGCAATGCTCGTTGGCCAGCCAGGTGTAGGTGCCGCCGCCCTCCAAATGCCAAATGCTGCTGTAATACGGCTCGGCCATGTCAATGCTTGCCCAAACAATGCACGGGGTTCCGTTATGAATAAACCGGGTGCAAAGCTGCTCTAAGCTGGCGCCGGTTGCGTTAACAACGGTTTTTTTGCCGGCGTAAAACTTATTCAGCGCCGCCTCAATAACCGGGGCCATGCAGCCGTAGGCGTTGCGGCTGGTTGGGGTGCCAATAAAATATTTACGGGGGTCCGGCCCGTACTTTTTGCCGTCTTGCAAATAAAAGCTGCTGCTTTTTTGCAAGTAGTTGTTTACAAAGCTTTTTACGCTAAGCTTGTCCCCGGCCGCGCGCACCGCAATTACGGCGCTAACGCTTTCGCACCCCGTAGGGTAATTGGGGAATTGGGAAAGAACCGGCACCCCGCTTAACAGCTTGCCGCCGTTTTTTGGCACGGTTGCCGCAAGGCTGCTAACGCTTTCGCTGCTGCTTTGCGCCGAGGCCGAGGCGCCGGCAGCCGCCTTGTTTTTGCGAAAGGTTAGCTTTTTGGTTTGCAAAAGGTAGGGGGTTTGCGCCGTTTGGCCGGAGGTTATAAAAATGTCCCCATTCTCTAACGGCAAAGCCTGCCGAATAAACGACGGGCCGTTATAGCTAACATTTTTGCCGTTTTGAATATTGTAAACCGTTAGCTTTTCGCTGTTGTTGCCGGTTAGGGTAAGCAGGTACTTTTGGTTGGCCGCAAGCAGCACTTCGTCAATTAAATTAACCGTAACGGTAGTTTTTTCGCCCGCGCCGGTTTTTGGGCAGGCAAAGCCGGTTTCGGTTTCGGTAAAAGCGCCGTACTTTGTAAAGGCCCGCACGTTGGATTGATAATCGGTACGGTGAAAATCGCCGGTTTTAGTGGTAACCTTTAACAGGCTTTCGGAGTTATTTTGCAGGTAGAAAACGCCGTCCCTTTCCCCTACAAATTTTAGGTAGCCGCTGCTTTTACAACTGGCTGTAACCCGCTTTTCGGCAAAGCTGTAAACCAAAATTTTAACGGCGCTGCCATCTACAATGCAGGCGTAGCTTTTGTTTTGGCTAACGCAAAGGGTGCTGGGCGTAATGCTTTGCGGCAGGGTAACCGTTTGCTGCAGCGCCCCGTTGTTACTGTAAAATTCAATTTTTTTAGTTTGCAGGCGGGCTACATAAAAGCCATTGGCTGTTTGGCCGGTCTCAAAAGCGTCGGTGCCAAAATCCTTTTGCAGCAGCACTTTGTTTTCTTTTAAAGAATACAGCACCACCGTTAAGGTATAGGTATCTAACCCCGGCTGAATATAATCCAGCTTTAAAACATTGCCAACCTGCTCGGCATTAATAATTTCGGCCGAAAGGTTTAGGCTGCCGCAAACGGGCTGCAGGGCGTTTTTTGCGGCCTCATCAGCTTGGTAGCCCGGCTGCACCTGCGAGCTTTCGGGCGCGCCCGGCCGGCCCTGCGAAAAGTAAAGGGCGGCCCAAACGCCGCAAACAACCAAAACAAGCCCCAACAAAACGCATAGGGTGTTTTTGGCTTTATGCTGTTTTTTACGCTGTTTTTTCAAACAACTTCCCCCTTTAGCGTGCTTTTACCCCGCCGTTTTTGCAGCTTGCCGCACGGCGTTCACACCCTTTTAAATTTTAACACACCGGCAAGGCATTGTAAAATTACAATTGGTTACAATGCCCCACGCAAGCCCGGCCGAACTTTGCGGCAAAAATGCCTAAAAGGGCATTTTTTTAGTTCGGCCAGCCGGCATTTTTAGGCGGCAAGGCTTTATTCGGCTTTATCCGGCCGGCAAAGCCGGCAGGGGGCATAGCCCTCGGCCTCCAGCTGGGCGCAGGTTTTGGTTACGGTTTTTTTGTTTTGGGGCTTCATATCTTTGATTGCGCTGCAGCTCGGCCGGTGAATTTTTTTAGTAGAGGTGTTTACAACCAAGCTGCCGACCAGATTTTGAGCGCTGCTTTGAACAGTGGCGCTGCTTTCACTTTGCCCGCTTGCCAAGCTATTACTTTGCCCGCCGGCCAAGCCGCTGCTTTGTTCGCTGCCGTTATTGCTTTTTGGCGGGCGGCTTTGCGCGTCTATTACCACAGCGGCACGGCTGGTACCGTTTTGGTAATTAATTTCTACCCCCGGCTGCGCGTTGTAGCAATAAACATAAAAACAAACGCCGGTGCCGCCGTCCTCCACCGAAAGCGCCTCTATAGCAACACCGCTGGCCACCAGGTTGGCGCCCCTAAAAATTGGCGTTACCCGGTAAAGCACATGGTTGCCTGTAGATTTTACATAATCGGCCACCGTGTTTTCAAAGGGCAGCATACCCTCTACATTCAGCGCCCTGGTGCCGGTAATTAGGTTTTTAACATTTGCGTTTTCGCCTGTAAGCTGGTAACCAATTAAGTGGCAGCGGTTGTAAAGGTATTTGCCGTCTACAAAATCGTACTTGGCAATTTGCCAGCCGGAGGGCTTTACCGCGCCAATAGCACCGCGCTCCTTGGTTGGCATCAGCTCTTTTCCAACGCAGACAAAGGCCGGGCCGCAGCGGCCCAAAGCGTCTAACTCGCTGTACTGCTCAAAAGCGGTTGCCTTTTGCTGCTCGGCCGTAAAGGTTGGCTTATTTTGCTGCAGGGCAACATACGGCGCGCCGCTGTATTCAGGCAAATTATTTAAGGTGTAGTTTTCGGCCGATTGCGATTCGGCCGCAGGCGCTGCCGGGTTTTGGCAGCCGGCAAGCGGCAGCAGCCAAAGCCCAAGCGCAAGGGCGGCGGCTAAAATGCGGCGACAAAGCTGATTCATAAAAATCCCCCTGCAAAGCATTAAAAAATTTAGATTTTTGTTGACTTTTGGTGTGTTTTAAGTTAAGATAGTAAGGTAAAATTGCGCAGCCGCAAAGGCTGCTAAAGTTAGGCCGGCGGGCACCTAAGGCGTTTTTGCCGCTCGGCCGTGCAAAACAAAACGCCCGTTTTTAAGCGGCGGGCCCTTGTTGTCAATGAAATAGATATTCGTCTTTGTAGCTCAGCTGGATAGAGCGTTCGCCTCCTAAGCGAAAGGTCCGCGGTTCGAATCCGCGCAAGGACGCCAAAAAATCCTCATTCGCAAGAGTGAGGGTTTTTTACTGCCTTTTTGCCGCCCGTTTCACCCGGCTTTTAAAGGGCTTTTAAAAGCGGCCATTCGCAGCTAAAAACAGCGGGCAGTTACAGCAAGCGGGTAATTACAAAACATTTCGCAAGGGGTTTTTAATTTTTAAAACTTAGGGCATTAGCAAAAACCGCCGTCTACCCCTAAGATCTGCCCGGTAATAAAGCTGCCTTTTTCGGCCAAAAAGTAAATGGCCTCGGCAACCTCATCTGCCGTGCCAAGGCGGCAAAGCGGCGTTTGGTTGGCCAAGGCTGCCAGCTCCTCGGCCGAAAAATTCGCGTTCATTTCGGTTTGAATCACGCCCGGCGCAACGCAGTTTACCCGAATGTTACTGGGGCCAAGCTCTTTGGCCAAGGCCTTTGTAAAACCGGCTACCCCGGCCTTTGCGGCAGAATAATGCGTTTCCATACACGCGCCCTGCACCCCCCAAACCGAGGAAACATTAACAATGCTGCCGGCGTGCCGACGCAGCATATATTCGGCCGCGGCACGACAGCAGTAAAACACCCCGTTTAGGTTTACGCCCAGCATACGGTCGTAATCGCTGTTGGTAATATCGGTAATCAGCTTTTGCTGGGCAATGCCGGCGTTATTTACCAAAACGTTTAGCCCGCCCAGCTGCGTCTCGGCACGATCTACCACCGCTTTAGCCTGTTCCGGGCTGGCAACATCGCCGGGCACCGTTATCACCGTTGCCCCCTGCTGCCTAAGCTGGGCAGCCAACTGCTCGGCACGCTGCTGCTGCTGGTGGTAATTTATTGCAACCCGGTAGCCGTTTTTTGCAAAAAGGGCTGCGGTGGCCGCACCGATCCCGCGGGAGGCCCCGGTAATTAAAACTGCCTTTGCCAAATTTTTCACCCCAAAAAAGCCCGCCAATGAGCAACTGCGGCACACGGCGGGTCTTGTTTTTTTATTTTTGCCCAAAAAGGCAGACGGACAGGCCTTAGCCTTAGGCACAGGCAAACCCCACGCATGTAAGGCTGCCGCCCCGCAAAAGCAACGCCAAAAAAGCGTTATTTTGCCCTTTTAAGGCAGGTTCGGCCAATTGCGCTGCGGTTCAGCCACCGCACCCCGGGCCGCAAAACAGCCCGGCTGCAAAAAATTATTCTTCAGGTTTTTCCTCGTCGGCCGGTTGGTCGTTTTGCTCGGCTTGCGGTTCGTCCTCCTGCTCCGGGGCAGGGTCGTCCTCGCTGCAATCAATTTCAATAACTTCTACCGGTTCTTCATTGCATTTGCAAAAAAACTTTTTAATAACCAACAGCGCCCCGGCAGCAGCGGCAAGCACGGCGGCAATAGCAATACCAATTTTTAAAGCTTTATTCATAATAATACCTCCAAAAAAATATTAAAACAGGAACCCCGTTTTTAAGCAATCAACCCCGGTGAAAACAAATTTTGCGCCGGGTAAAGGCAACCGCCCAAATATTATTCCTGCGCCGGGCCGGCGGCTGGCTTAATGCTTTGCAAATTATTATCTTTACTAAAATAAGCGGGAATGTAAGTAATTAAAGAAATTAACATAAACACGGCGCAAATAATAACTATGATGTTAACCGCGCGATCGGGAATACTTTCGGAGAACAGCACTAAAGCGATCATGCTAATGAACAGCACCGTAGTACTCATTTTGCCGGTAAAAATAGCGCCCTTTAGCATTTTACCGTGCCGCAGGTTTACAATGCCCATAACCAGCATAAACCCCTCTTTAATTACAAACAGGGCAAACAGCAACCACAGCGCCAGGTTTCCCTTACGCAAGCACAGGCAAATAATTAAAATGCCCTGCGTGGCCTTATCGGCAATCGGGTCCAGCGCAATGCCAAGCTTAGAGATCATGTTGCACTTGCGGGCAATAATACCGTCAAAACAATCGGTTAAAGAGGAAACGCCTAAAATAACGGCGGCAAGCAGGTAGCCCTTTAAGGTTTTGGCGTGCAGGTATACAGTAACATAGACCGGAATTAACGCCAGCCGAAACATGCTTAAAATATTTGGAATGGTAAACACCTTGCTTTTTCGCGCCATGGCGCCGCACCTCATTCTTACAATTAATGTTAGTATACCATGTTTTTATTATTTTTTCAACCTTTTAAAGCCAATTTTTTGCACGCAGGGCTTTTGAACAAAAAACAAACGCAAAAAAATGGCCAATTGAAAAATCCGCCTGTAAACAAAATTCGCCGTATTTTGTACAGTTTTACTAATTATTTTTCAAAAATAAACCGTTTTAGAAAAAAAGATGTGAAAACTAACTAAAAACAAGCCAAAACTTAGTAATAGAAAAGCTGCAAAAGGGCTTGCAATTTTTGCCGGAATGTACTATGATAGAAAAGGCGAAATGTAATTTTTTGCACGCCAAATTTATTCAGGAGGATTTTTTATATGAAATATACCGCCGCTGAATTAAAAGAAAAAATAACCGCCGCGCTTTCGCACAATTTTGGCGTTTCGCCCGAGCAGGCGTCGGATGAATTTTTTTACAAGGCCACCGTTATGGTACTGCTGGATATTATGCGGGATCGCCGCGCTGATTTTCGCAAGCAGACCGAAGAACAGCAGGCCAAAATGGTTTACTATTTAAGCATGGAATTTTTAATGGGCCGTTCGCTGAAAAACAGCCTTTACAATTTAGAACTGGAGGGCACCATGCAAAAAGCCCTTTCGGCCTTTGGCGTTAAGTTAGAACAGCTTTACGAATTAGAGCCGGACGCCGGGCTGGGCAACGGCGGCCTGGGACGCTTAGCCGCCTGCTTTTTAGATTCGCTTTCTACCTGCTCTTACCCCGCCATGGGCTACTGTATTCGGTACGAGTTTGGCATTTTTAGGCAAAAGCTGGTAGACGGCTGGCAAACCGAAATGCCCGATTTTTGGCTGCCGGGCGGCAGCGTTTGGCTGGAGGCCCGCCCCACCTCGGCCGTTGACGTTTTGTTTGACGGCGAGGTAGAGGAATGGTGGGACGGCGAATACCACCATGTTGAGCACAAAAATTACACCGCCGTGCACGCCGTGCCGTACGATTTAATGGTAGCGGGGAACGACGGCCGCACCGTAAATGTGCTGCGCCTTTGGAGCGCCGAAAGCCCCAGCATTGACATGGCCGCCTTTAACAGCGGCAACTATGTTCGCGCGCTGGAGCAGCAGGCCATGAGCGATGTTATTAGCAAAGTGTTGTACCCGGAGGATAACCACATGGAGGGCAAATCCCTGCGGCTGCGCCAGCAGTATTTTTTGGTTTCGGCCTCTATTCAAGATATTTTGCGCCGCCACCTGCGCACCTACGGCACGCTGGATAATTTACCCGAAAAAGCTGCCATTCACATTAACGACACCCACCCCGCGCTGGTTGTGCCCGAGCTGATGCGCTATTTGCTGGACGAGTGCGGCTACGGTTGGGACGACGCCTGGCGCATTGTAACCAAAACAACCGCCTACACCAACCACACGGTTATGAGCGAAGCGTTGGAGTGCTGGCAGGTAGATATGTTCCGCCACCGCTTGCCACGCATTTACACTATTACTAAAGAAATTGACAACCGTTTTCGCGCCGCAGTTTGGGAGAAAACGCACGACGCCGACTATGTAGAGCGCACTGCCATTATTTCGGGCGGGATTGTTCGCATGGCCAATTTGTGCGTAGCCGCCTGCCACTGCGTAAACGGCGTTTCGCAGCTGCACAGCGAGATTTTAAAGAACAGCCTGTTTAACGATTACTACCGCCTAACGCCCGAAAAATTTACCAATGTTACCAACGGCATTGCCCACCGGCGCTGGCTTTGCTCGGCCAACCCGGAGCTAACCAAATTTATTTCGGGCAAAATTGGCAACGGCTTTAAGCACCACGCCGAGGAGCTGGAAAAGCTGGCCGCCTTTGCCGACGATAAAACCGTTTTGGCCGAAATTGGCAAAATTAAACGCAGCAACAAGGTTCGTTTTTCAAACTATGTTAAAGATGTTAACGGCGTTGCCATTGACCCGGACGCGATTATTGATATGCAGGTAAAGCGCCTGCACGAATACAAGCGCCAGCACCTAAACGCGTTAAAAATTATTTCGGAATATTTATTTATTAAAAACAACCCCAACGCCCCCTTTACCCCACGCACCTATGTGTTCGGCGCCAAGGCGGCCCCGGGCTACCTGCTGGCTAAAAAAATTATCCACTTAATTTACGCTTTAGGGCAGGTAATTAACGCCGACCCCGCCACGCGTGACAAACTAAAAATTGTATTTATGGAGGACTACCGCGTAACCCTGGCCGAGCTGATGATTCCGGCGGCCGATATTAGCGAGCAAATCTCATTAGCCGGCACCGAGGCCAGCGGCACAGGCAACATGAAGCTAATGATGAACGGGGCCATTACCCTTGGCACCGAGGACGGCGCAAATGTTGAAATTCACCGTGCGGTTGGCGACGACAACATTATTATTTTTGGCATGCAGACCGACGAGGTTAACCGCCTAAAAAACGCCGGCTACAACCCCCGCTCTTATTACGATAACAACGCCGAGCTAAAAGCGGTTATTGATTTTATTAGCCGCGGCATTGGCGGCAACGACTTCCGCGATATTTCGGACCTTTTATTAAACGTTGACAGCTACATGGCGCTGGCCGATTTTGCCGACTATATGCGCGCGACCCGCTACGCCGCCCAGCTTTACGCCGACCGGGACCGTTGGAACAAAATGTCGCTGCTGAATACGGCGCACTCCGGCATTTTTGCCGCCGACCGTGCCGTTCGCCAATACGCCGACAACATTTGGCACACCAAACCGCTGAAAAAGTAACGCACTTTAGCCCTGCGGAAACCAGCCGCAGGGCACAACCTAAACTCCGCCGGCAAGGCCCTTTTTAAACGGGCTTTGCCGGCCTTATTTTGCAAAAACGAAACCCCCGGGCAATTTTTTATTCATTAGCCTTAAGGCAACAACCGGCCCCTAAAAGCGTTTTGCTTTTAGGGGCCGGTGCTATTTTATTTTAAATTACGCTTACCGTTATTTATCCCATTTATCGCACAGGGCTATAATCTGATCGGCAAATTTGGCAATATCCTTATTCGCACCCTGCGCGTATTTTGCAATAACCCGCAGCAGGCGCTGCCCGGCCGCCTGTAAACGGCCAAATACGGCAGAGGTGCGGTCTTGCCGGGCGTCCTCCTGCCTTCTTTTAGGCAAAACGTGCTGGGTGTTGCCTTTTTCCAGCATTTTAAAGGGGGTCAGCTCGTAAACCGCGCCGTTGTAGGGGGCGGCGGCGTTCAGGCCAAGCTGCTGCACCGTTTGAGCAAAAGCATCGCAAACCTCGTCGTTGCCGTGGTTTACAAAAACGTATTCGGGCTTTTTTTGGTAGCCGGCCAGCCAGTGCAGCAAAATTTTTTGGTCGGCGTGGCCGCTAATACCCTGCAGGGTGCAAATTTGGGCGTTTACCTTAATTTCCTCCCCAAACAGCTTTACGCTTTCGGCTCCGTCTACCAAATGGCGCCCCAGGGTGCCCTCGGCCTGGTAGCCAACAAACAAAACGGTACACTCCTTTCGCCAAAGGTTGTGCTTTAAATGGTGGCGAATACGGCCCGCCTCGCACATACCGCTGGCCGAAAGAATAACCTTTGGCGTGGGGTCCTCATTAATGGCAATCGATTCGTCGCTGGTTACCGAAATACGCAGGTTGGGAAAACGAATGGGATCAATGCCCGCATCTAACAGCTTTAAGGTCTCGGCGTCGTAATACTCCCGCATTTCGCCGCTGTAAATGCCGGTGGCCTCGGCAGCCAGGGGGCTATCTACATAAACGGGGAAGTTATCGTGCCCCGAAACAAGCCGTTTTTCTTTAATTTCGCGAATGAAATACAAAAGCTCCTGCGTGCGGCCCACCGCGAAGGAGGGAATAACCACATTGCCGCCGCGGTCAAAGGTGGTTTGCAAAATTTGCTGCAGCACGGCAATGTAATCGGGCCGCTCGCCGTGCAGACGGTTGCCGTAGGTAGATTCTATAACAACATAATCGGCCTGCTGCGGCTGGCCGGGGTCGCAAATCAGCGGGCGGTTTACATTGCCTAAATCGCCCGAAAAAACCAGGGTCTTGGTTTGCCCGCCCTCGGTAACCGTTACGGTAATGCTGGCCGAGCCCAACAGGTGCCCGGCCTCTGTAAACTTTACGGTAATGCCGGGGCAAAGGGTAATTTCCTGCTCGTAGCTGCAGGGCTTAAACTGCGTTAGGGCGCGGGCGGCGTCGGCCGTGGTGTAAAGCGGAACATACGGCTCCCGGCCGGAGCGTTCGGCCTTGCGGTTCCGCCACTTGGCTTCAAACTCCTGTATATGGGCCGAATCTAACAGCATAATGCCGCAAAGCTTACAGGTGGCGCCGGTGGCGTAAACCGGGCCGCTAAAGCCCTGCGCGCAAAGCAGCGGGATCTTGCCGGAATGGTCTATGTGCGCGTGGGTCAGCAGCAAAAAGTCTACCTCGCCGGGGGCAATGGGCAGCTCGCAGTTTTGGTACAGGTCTAACCCCTGCTCTAACCCGCAATCTACCAAAATTTTTTTGCCGCAGGCCTCCAGCAGGGTGCAAGAGCCGGTAACCTCGTGCGCGGCGCCTAAAAATGTAAGCTTCATAAAACCTTCCTCCTTTAAAACGGTTATTGGTTTTGTTTACGGTATTTTAGCGGCGAAATTCCGCACTTTTTTTTAAAAATGTTGGAAAAATACATGGCGTCGCCGTAGCCTACCATTTCCCCCACCGCTGAAACGGGCAGCTTGGTTTGCCGCAGCAGCTGCCGAGCGGCCTCAATTTTTAAATTTAGCTGGTAATTGTAGGGCGTAACGCCGTAAAAGCGCCGAAAGCCCTTTACTAAATAATCCTCCGACCGAAAAATTAAATTGGCCAGCTGTTTGTTGGTAATTATTGTACGCGTATTTTGGGCCAGATATTCTAACACCGGCCGAAATTCGGCATCGGGCGCATTTTGGCGGCTGTTTTTTTGGCAAAACGCGCCAAAGGCCTGAATAAGGCGGTGCAGCTCCACCGCGGCGTTTTGAAAAACATTGGTGTTTTTGGCCCGGTGGGCCTGCACCACATTACGGTGCATTTGCCAAAACAGCTCCGGCCGGTCAAACGCGGGAATTACGGTTGTTTGGCCCAGCCCGTAGGCCTTTAGCAGGCTTTCGCACAGCGGGCCGTGCATATTAAAAAAGCTTTTTACCCAAGGGTCCCCGGCCGAGGAGGCGTAGTAATGCCTGGTGTTGGCGTGTATTATATAAACATCCCCCGCGCGGGCGGTGTATTCTTTGCCGTCTACCACAATGGTGCCGCACCCCTTGTGAACATACTCCAGCACGGTAAGCTCCTGGGGCGGGCGGCTGATTTTATAGCTGCCGTCGCAGTAAGAAACCCCCACAATGCTAAAGTAAAACGGGCTGGGCTCCCCCGGCGGCGCAAAGTAGTAAATATCCTCTTTCAAATTGTAATCCTCATTTTTATAATTGTAATCCCTATTCTTTTTGCCATATTTATATTGTATAATAAATAAAACAAAAAATCAAGGAGATGTTTTTATGCGTTTACGCCCACCCTCTGTTCCGCTTATAACGGTAGACCCTTATTTTTCGGTTTGGTCGCCGGCCGACCGGCTGAACAGCTGCACCACCGAACACTGGACCGGTGCCCCAAACACCCTGCTGGGCACGGTTGAAGTTGACGGCACGCCCTACACCTTTTGCGGCAAAGGGGAAAACAACATTCCCCAAACCGCGTTAGATTTAACCGCCACGGTTACCACCTACACCTTTCAAAACACCGAAATTACCCTTACGGCTGAGTTTTTTTCCCCTTTGCTGATTACCGACAACTATCTGCTTTCCCGCCCGGTTTCGTACTTTGCGGCCAGCTACCGGGCAAATGACGGCAAAAGCCACCGCGTTACCGTTACCTTAGCCGTTTCGGAGGAAATTTGCCTAAACCAAAAGGGCGATTTTGCGGTTAAAACCAAAACCTTTGCGGCCGAGCGGTTTAACGCCGTGCGCATTGGCAGCGCCGAGCAAAAGGTTTTAAACCGCTCGGGCGACGATTTACGCATTGACTGGGGCTATTTTTACTTAGGCTGCCCCAAAAACGGCCAAACCGGAACCCTGCAGCAAGGGGACCTAACCTTTGTAACCGCCGCCGCCGAATTGACCGAGGGCGCGCCGGCGCTGTTTTTGCTGGCATACGACGATGTTGAAAGTATTCAGTACTTTGGGCGCAACCTAACCGCCTACTGGCACACGGTAGACCCCGACATTTTAACCGCCCTGCACAAAGCGTACGGCGAATACCCGCAACTAAAGGCCCGCTGCGCCGCGTTTGAGCAGCAGCTGCAACAAAAGGCCACCCGGGCCGGCGGCGAAAAATACGCCGACCTTTTAGCGCTGGCCTACCGCCAGGTGCTGGCAGCGCACAAGCTGGTAGTAGCCGAAAACGGCGAGCTTTTATACATTTCTAAAGAGTGCAATTCTAACGGCTGCGCCGCCACGGTAGATGTTACCTACCCCAGCGCCCCGCTGTTTTTACTGTTTAACCCCGAGCTGCTAAAGGGCATGCTGCGCCCGGTTTACCGTTACGCCAAAATGCCGGAATGGCCTTACGATTTTGCCCCGCACGATGTTGGCTGCTACCCGCTGTTAAACGGCCAGGCCTACTGGGGCGGAACTATGAATTTAGAAAAGCAAATGCCGGTAGAGGAATGCGGCAATATGTTAATTTTAACGGCCTGCCTAACCCTTTGCGACCAAAATGCCGACTTTGCCAAGCCGCAGCTGCCGCTGCTGCAGCAGTGGGTTAAATACTTAGAGCAGTACGGCGCCGACCCGGGCGAGCAGCTTTGCACCGACGATTTTGGCGGTCACTTAGCCCACAACTGCAACCTGGCGCTAAAAGCCATTTTAGGCATTGCCGCCTACGGCATTATTTTAACCTATTTAAAAGATGACGCCGCTGCGCACTACCTTGCCTTAGCCAAAAAAATGGCCGACCATTGGGTAAAAACCGCCGCCAACCCCGACGGCAGCTTTCGCCTAACCTTTGACCGCCCCGGCACCTTTAGCATGAAGTACAATATTATTTGGGACAAAATTTGGGGCACCAACCTGTTTGAGCCCTGCGTTTTAAGCTCGGAATTTTTAAGCTACCGCCGCCGCTTAAACGCCTACGGCATGCCGCTGGACAGCCGCAAAAGCTACACCAAATCTGACTGGTACATTTGGGTAGCCTGCCTGGCTAATTACAAAGAGGATTTTGAGGAATTTATTGCCCCCTTGTGGCGGGCTTACCACCAATCTGAAAGCCGCGTTCCAATGACCGACTGGTACAGCACCGTTACGGCCAACATTTGCAGCTTTAAGCACCGCAGCGTACAGGGCGGCTTATTTTTAAAGCTGTTAGAGTTGCCCTTTAAAAAGCCGCAATAAACCCCGGGCGCTGCGTTTTAAAACGCCTTTTACCCTTGCGTTTGCCCCTTACCGCAGCAACCCCGCAGTAAAATTTTACTGCGGGGTTGCTTATTTTAATTTATTAAAATTTAACGGCCTTACTTGTTAATACTGCCCTTTCTTTTCCGCGCGCCGGCAAGCGCGCCGCCGCTTGCAAACAGCAAAGCCGCAAAAAAAGCCCCCGGCAGAAAAGCGGTTGCAAAATCTGTTAGGGGCTGTTATATATAACAGGCAATGTGATAAGGTAGGCCTAAAACGGTAGGCGGTTAACCGTGGCGCGCACAGCTGAGCGCGCCTAAAAGAGCAAAATAACGGCTCTTTTGTTTGTCGTCTTTGTACGGCGTCAGCCTTACGGTATTAAATTTTGTCAAGCGCTTGCCAATTGCCTTTTGCCTATCACCTTTCCAAAAATATCACCGATTTTATTTTAAAGTAAGAGCAGAAAATGTAAGGGTAAAAGTAAAAATCCCGCCCACTAATGAGCAGGGTTGCTAAGGAAAGTTATGTTTTATAGGAACGCTGAGCATTGCGAAGGGCAAGAGAATAGAGAGAAGTTTAGGCTTCTCTCTTTTTTCTTGCCCTTTTTTCTTTTTATATCGGTACATTCGCCTATTACACCGCCTTTGAGTACAATTATGGTAGAAACTTAAAGGAGGTATTTTTATGGGTAAGTTTATTGAGGAATTCTACTACGGCAATCTAGATCCACAGGCACGTAGCACGAAGCAGAACAAGGCAGTACAAAAGCAAATGGAAGTATTGATGCTAAATGAAGACTATCTCACCGAGAATCTTTCGGGCGAAAGCAAAAAGAAATTCCTTGAGTTTGTCAATGCTTGGGGTGTAGTAAATGGTGAATCCAACCTTGATAGCTTTATAATGGGTTTTCGTCTTGGCGCAACTTCACCTACGACACCTTTGTTTCTGATGAAGCGCCATTTGTGGATTTGCTTAAGGAGTGAATGTTATGAGGGAAAAGAAATATTATATAGCTCTCGATGATTTTGAGCGCAGGGTTGTTGTGAAGTGTATGAACGAAATGCGTAACTCACTCATTGAGGATGGTAAATGTACGGATACATTGGATGAAGTTCTGTTAAAGGTTATCCGCTCAAAGCAAAAGAAATTTAAAGTTGTCTATCAGGAGGCTTGATTATGGAAAAGATTATATACGATGAAAATAACGGTCTTTGGTATGAACTGCAAGGCGACTATTATATCCCCTGCTTGAAACTTCCCGATGAAGAAGAAAGAGAAATTGGTGTATGGGGAATGCGGCATTTGAACTATCTAAAACAACACCGCAAAGCCACCTACAACCGCCTTCAAGCAGAATTTAAACTCAATTCATATCTATATGATATAAATTCTCAAGCTGAGGAAATGTTTGAAACTTTAATTAAGCAGTTCAAGCTAACGGAAGGTATTACCGAACAACTAAAATCGGAAAATCAAATGGAATGGGTACGCCGGATGAACAATATTCGTCAAATGGCTACAGAGATAGTGATTAGTGAATTGATTTATAACTGAAATACAAAAATGAGCGAAGCCTAAAATTTAGGGGCAGTTCTTCGTGTATTTGATAAATTTGTGGCATTAACATGTTGACATTTAGGGATTAAATGGTATAATGGTAATATATTTATTTAGCAAACTTGTTGAAAGACAAGGACGCAAAGCTACGGTGTCTAAGCGAAAATCGTATGATCGACCGGCTGCATCTTTTTTGATGCGGCCGGTTTTTGTTTTTTGTGAGGTGGTTTTTTGAATAAGGTATTGCGTGAAGAAAAAAAGTTTTTAATATCGGTAGCAGATTTCATAAAACTCAGCCATAAAGTTGAACAGGTTATGCTTAGCGATCCACACAACGGTACACATGGTTATATGATACGCTCTCTATATTTTGATACGCCGTTTGACGATGATTATTTTGAAAAGCAAGCAGGAATAGAACTCAGAAGAAAGGTGCGCCTGAGATGTTATGACCCAAATTCTGACTTTGCTATGCTTGAACTAAAGCAAAAGCAAGGCGCACAGCAAATGAAGCGTTCGCTCAGGGTGTCGAGAGAAGATGCAAAGCGGTTGATTGCGGGAGACTATTCAGTTTTGCTTAATTATACTGAACCGTTTGCTGCTGAGATGTATGGGTTGATGCAGTATCGGTGCTACCGACCAAAAACGATTGTTGAATACAACCGCAAAGCCTTTATTGCTAAGGAAAATAAAATTCGAATAACTTTTGACAACAAAATTGTATCAACCGAAAGCAGTTTTGAGCTTTTTAATTCCAATTTGAATATGAACCCCGTACTTGACCCTTATGACGTGGTTTTAGAGGTTAAGTTCAATGGTTTTTTACTTGGATACATCAAAGAATTGATCAACAGCACAGATAAAAGCGAACTATCTGTAAGCAAATACGTTTTGGCAAGACAAAACGCATACCAAACACATATATAGGAGGAAAAACAAATGAAAGATAAACTTTTCGAATTATTTGAAACAAACGGTGAACTGCAAATCGGTACGGTTGCACTGCATATCTCTATGGCAGCTGTTCTCGGCTTTTTGATTTTTGTTTCTTACTACATTACTCACCGGGGCACGATTTATAGTAAAAAATTCAATGCATCCTTGGTGGTGCTTACCGTTCTTACCGGAACAGTTATGACGGTTATCGGCAACAATATCGCTCTTTCTCTCGGTATGGTTGGTGCGCTTTCTATTGTGCGTTTCAGAACTGCCATCAAAGACAGTAGGGATACCGTATATATTTTCTGGACGGTGATTGTTGGTATCTGTTGCGGTGTCGGAGATTACATGGTTGCACTTATCGGCAGTGCGGTTACGTTTATTGTGTTGTTTATTCTGGGTGCCATTAAGAATGATAACCGTATGTTAATTATTGTTCGAGGCGCAAGAAACAAACAGTCTATTGTCACCGGTTATATTTTTAAAATATTCAAAAATAAAGCAATTTTACGTGTTAAAAACACAACCGAGGATACTATGGAATTGATTTACGAGGTTTCCTCATCATTACTTAAAAAAATAGAAAAAGATATAAGTATAACCGATGGGATATATGATCTTGGCGGTATTGAATATGTCAATATCGTGATGCAAAATGACGAAATTTCAAATTGATTTTGATATACGATTTTAAGGGAGGGTAACACAATGAAATACAAAGTTTATGGTATTGTCTCATTCTGTCTTGCATTTGTTGTGATTGCTTCTTCCCTTTGGTTTACAAGAAGCGAGAAGAAAGAACGATATCACCAGCATTTGATGGCGGAGCCCAAAGCCGCCTGCTCTCATTCTGACGATCTTTTTTGCACCCATCTCCCCCTTTTACAAATCAATACTAATGGGGTGACAATTCCCGGCGATCCCATTTATGATGCCAATGGAAAACGTATTGGTTATACAACAACAGGAAGCGGAGAAAACGAGTTGCTTTGCAACCTTAGTGTTACAGATAACCATGCACAAAATAACCATATAAATGATACCGCAAGCGTAGAAAGCAGCGCAAGAATTCGCATTAGGGGAAATTCCTCTAGGAAATTTGATAAAAAGGGATACAGTATTACCCTTGTAACTGATTCTGGTGAGAATAATCCACAAGAAATGATGGGAATGGATGCGCATCATGAATGGGTGTTGCACGGTCCCTTTTTGGATAAGACGCTTATACGTAATTATATGTGCTATAACCTTGCGGGACAAATTATGAGTTATGCACCCAATGTCCGTTTTTGTGAGGTGCTGATTAACGGCGAATATAATGGTTTGTATTTGATGGTAGAAAGCATCACTGCAGGGAATGCAGGCGCAAGATTGGACATCAAGGTGGACCGGAAAGATAATTCCTATTCCGGCTATGTTATACGCTTGGACCGTGGCAGTGAAACACCTATAAAAAACATTGTCCCTTTTTCGCTGTATTCTATGCGCAAAAGTACCGGCGGGTTTAATATAATCTATCCCGGAACAGCAAACCTTAATGAGCAGCTTGTCGAAAGCATCACTCAAGACTTTTCAAATTTTGAACACATGTTGTATACGTATGATTTTGATCATTCCGAATACGGATATTCAAAAACAATAGATGTAGATTCGTTTGTAAATTACTTTTTGATTAATGAATTCACTTCAAATTATGACGCAGGTAATTATTCTACATATATCTATAAAGGTACAAACGGAAAATACAGAATGTGCGTTTGGGATTTTAACAACGCATTCGATAACTATCAAGAGCAGGCGATTGATCATGAAACTTTCCTTCTTCATGAATCCCTGTGGTTTAACATGATTATCAAGGACAAGGATTTTACCGAGCGTGTAATCAAACGTTATCACGAACTGCGTAAGACTTATTTTAGCGATGACTACCTAAACAATTATATTGACGAAACGATTGCTTATTTGGGCGACGCAATTGACCGTAATTTTGAAAAATGGGGCTATACTTTTGAATCAGATCATAACCTGTTGTACCCCACCACACGTAATCTTCGCAGTTATGACGAGGCGGTAGCACAGCTGAAAGGTTATATTGCAAGTCGCGGTGCTTGGATGGATGAAAATATTGATGTTCTACGCCAGTATTCCGCAAACTCGAAAACAAAATTGGCAAAAGAACACACACGATAGAAAGGAGCCGAATAATGAAAAAGTTTATTATCGCTGTATGCTGTATCGTGGTGTGTGTATTGCTGTTTGATTATTTGTATTATTATCAGGGCGTGTATATTGATTTTTCTCCCAATAAAAAGCCAATCACCTTTGTCTGTACAAAAGGTGAAAAAATCTATTTAGATGAAGGCAACGGCTTTGAAGAATTTGAGATCAAAGGCGTAGATATCGGTTCGGGTATGCCAGGCGAATGGTCAACAGATTTTGGCATCACAAAAAGCGATTATTTGCGTTGGTTTAAACAGATCAAAGAGATGGGTGCCAATACGGTGCGCATATACACCATAAACAACGATGTTTTTTATAACGCATTTTACGAGTTCAACAAAGATAATCCCGATCCCTTATATCTTTTACACGGTGTCTGGGTTAACGATTACTTATATAATTCAGCCAGGGATGCTTATGATCCGGAATTAATCGATACATTCATAAACGATTGTAAAATTATGATCGATATTGTTCACGGCAATCGTAAGCTTCAGTTAGGGCGTGATGCATCCTCCGGCCACGGTACATATAACAAAGACATTTCTCAGTGGGTAATTGGTTACATTCTCGGTGTTGAATGGGAAGATGTGACCGTTGTCTACACCAATGAAAAATTTAAAAACAACGAAAAATATAACGCCTATAAAGGAAAATATATGTACTCTACTCAGGATGCCACCCCTTTTGAGGCAATGCTGGCGCGGGTTGGAGATGAAGCAATTGAATATGAAACCAAGCGCTACAAAACACAAAAGCTGGTTGCATTTTCTAATTGGCCAATTACAGATCCTTTCACCTATCCACAGTATATAACAGATTATTTTGATAAATGCGCGAGTGTGGATGTAGAGCATATCGGTTGTACCGACAAAGTTCTCTCCGGACATTTTGCATCGTACCACATCTACCCCTATTACCGCGATTATCTTGCTTTTGTAAAGGATTTCAACGAGCTTTCTTTTGATGTTGATATTGAATCATGTTATAAAGACGGAACGTTGAATACCTATAAACTCTACCTCAAAGCAATTGCAGATCACCATGCCATACCAGTTGTGATCTCCGAATTTGGTGTGCCGACCGGACGCGGGATTGCCCATATTGATACAAACACCGGGCGAAACCAAGGTCATATGCCTGAAACCGAGCAAGGCCCGGCATTAGTGGCGTGTTATAACGATATTATTGAGGCTGGATGTGCAGGTTCATGTTTGTTTTCCTGGCAGGATGAGTGGTTTAAGAGAACCTGGAACACCAATTATGCAATAGACTTTATGCGCACGCCCTATTGGTCAGACGTTCAAACAAATGAGCAATACTTTGGTCTTTTATCATTTGACCCGGGAAAAGAAAAAACTGTTTGTTATATCGACGGCGATGTTTCCGAATGGTCAGAAGACGATATTGTTATGAAAAGTGACGATCTGACGCTATCCATGAAATATGATGAGGCATATGTGTATTTTCTTGCGAAAAAAGATAGTTTTGATTTTAACAATGAAAAACTCTATATTCCAATCGACACAACCCCCAAAAGCGGCAGTAGCTACTGTGAAAATAATGATTTGCGCTTTGATCGTGCGGTAGATTTTCTTATTACCATAAACGGCAGAAAAAACAGTAAAATCCAGGTGCAGGAGCGCTACGAGGTTTTGCGTGCAAACTATGCCAAAGAGGTTTATGGGTTTGATACCTATGTAAAAGGAAATATACCAATGCGGAACTCTCCTAAATTTGTGGATATCAATATTATTCTACAAATGAGTCAATTGGTTGATGGCAAGCATTTGACAGAAGCAGAAGTTTTCCCAACTGGAGTTCTTACATACGGTAATGGAAATCCGGATGCCAAGAATTATAATTCCCTATCGGATTTTATTTGTAACGGTGATTATGTTGAAATCCGAATCCCGTGGCAACTTCTTAATTTTTCAGATCCATCAAGATTACAAATTCATGATGATTATTATGACGGTCACTATGGTATAGAGCCAATAAATATTGACAGCATTTATGTTGGTGTATCTAATGAAGTGACCGACCAACGTATCCATTTAGAGCAGGTTGAGATGAAAGGCTGGGAAAACAAAGTTACCTACCACGAACGGTTAAAACCCGCTTATTATGTGATGCAAAGCATATGGAGGGAAAAGGATGAAAGTTGAAATACTGATTTATGCTTATCTCGCCGTATGTGCCGCTATGATTATATTTAATATTGTGTGCATTTTTGTGTTTCGCAAAAAGGATAAAAACATCGAAAAGCGAAGCATAGATTTTACAGATAGTATTGAGGATCAATTAAGTAAGGATACGATTGATGAAGCACACAGGAAGTTTCTTCGCAAGAAATTAAAGAAAATCAATCATATGATGGCTTTTGACGAAACACTTGAAAAGCTTTATGAGCAAAAGCCCGAGCAGGTTCAAAACTATATTATAAAGCTAAGTTCCGTATTTGTTTTTCTGACCTTTAAATATAGCGAGAAAAACAAAATTCAAGCGGCTTATTATCCTTACATAATCAAGAAATACAATGTATTTAAAGGCGCATACATTGGTATTGTCATAGATTCTCTTATGGAGCTTGTTAAAGAATCCAATTTGTATTGCCGTGAAAATGCATTGCAGGCGCTTTATTCCATCGGAGATGCCCAGAGCGTAATAAATGCACTTAAACTATTAGATAGAACAGGTGGTTTTCATCACTCAAAAATGATTGCCGACGGTCTTTTATCTTTTGGTGGCGAAAGAGAGTTGCTTGATAAAGAGCTCTGGCAGAGCTTTAATGAGTTTTCTTTAAGCCTCAAACTGCCGGTGCTTGATTACTTTCGCTTTAGTTCTGATGCGCATAAAGAAAAGGTATTACACATTATGTGCGACAAGGACGAAAATCAGGAGTTGCGTTTCAGCGCCATTCGATATTTTGCAAAATATCATTACGAACCTGCACTTGATTGTTTATATGGCTTTGCCACCGATAATTCACCTATATGGGAATATAAAGCAATTGCGGCAACTGCACTTGGGAATTATCCATCTGTAAAGACAGAAGAAATTTTGAGGGATTTGCTTTGCGACAGGAATTGGTATGTGCGCTATAACGCTGCGGATAGTCTCGAACGACTGGGCGTTAAATACGAGGAAATGATTGATGTTTTCGAAGGTGGCGACCGCTATGCCTCCGAAATGCTCCGTTATCGTTTTGACCGCAAAAAACTAAAAGAAAAGGAGGCGGTAACCGTATGATAAGTGACAACGCTTTTATGATTGTAAAAACCATACTGGATTATATAAATATATTTTTTGTTATTTATCTTATTGGTTATTCCTCGTTTCTTTTTCTGGCGGTGGTTGTTGGCTCCTCGGAACTTTACAAAAAAAGACATCAGGAAAAACTGAAAAACACACTGCTTCAAAATTATTATGTGCCCATCAGCATTATTGTTCCTGCATATAACGAAGAAGTAACAGTAGTGGAAACGGTTAAATCCTTGCTTGCTCTGGAATATAAACTCTATGAAATCGTTGTCGTGGATGACGGCTCAAAAGACAACACTTCGCAGAAACTTATTGAAGCTTTTGATATGAAACCTATCCGTCGCCCTATTCATAGAAAAATAAACTGTCAAACAGAAGAATTTGTTTATGAATCTGTTAGCGAAAAGGTGCCGCTCACACTCATCAGAAAGAAAAACGGCGGAAAAGCCGATTCGCTTAACATGGGAATCAACGCTTGTAAGTTTCCTTATTTTATTTGTATGGATGCCGATTCGGTTTTGCAGTATGATTCTCTCAGTAAAATTTCCCGTCCTATTTTAGAGCAAGAAAACATCGTGGCTGTTGGCGGTGTAGTCAGACCTGCCAATAGCGTTACGTTAGATCATGGCAGAGTTTTGAATTATAAGTTACCGAGCAATATCCTTGCCTGCATGCAGGTGCTTGAGTATGACCGCTCGTTTCTTGCGTCACGTATTTTGTTTGATAAATTTAATGGTTCTCTTATTATTTCAGGCGCATTTGGTCTCTTTAAGAAGGACGTTGTGATTGCTGCAGGCGGATATGATCATTCTACAATGGGCGAGGATATGGAGCTTGTTGTAAAGCTACACGAGTACTGCACCTTGAACGAAATTCCATATTGTGTCAAATATGCTACTGATGCGATTTGCTGGTCCCAGGCGCCCGAAAGACTTAAAGACCTTTGCAAACAAAGAAAACGTTGGCATTTGGGGTTGTTCCAAAGCATGTGGAAGCACAAAGTTATGCTGTTTAATGCTAAATTTGGAGCCGTTAGTTTTGTTTCGTTTTTTTATTTTCTTCTCTATGAGTTGTTATCCCCATTTATTGAGATCTTCGGCATACTGACAATGGTGCTTGCATTTATATTTGATTTGATCAATGTGCCGTTTATGATTTTGTTTTTCGCAATTTATGCTGTATTTGGTTGTATTTTAACTCTAACCGCATTTTTTGCAAGAACACAGACAATAGACCTTAAAATATCGGCAATGGATGCCCTGAAAGCGGTTTTGTTATGCTTTTTTGAGATTACTTTTTTGCGATTTATTATGGCATTTGTCCGAGCAACCGCTTTTTTCGGTTATAAAAAGAAAAAACTGAATTGGGGCAGAATTGAACGCAAAAAAATCAATGTAAAATAAGGAGTAAACAGTTATGCAAAAGAAGTTACTTAGAACCTCGCTTTTCGGCTTTTCTAAAACAGAAGTATGTGATTATATTGCGAGAGTAAATGATGAATTTAATGGTAAAATCGACCTGATCACCGCAGAGCATACCAAGGAAAAAAATGAATTGACAGCACAAATTGCTGCGCTTAATGAAGAGATAAATAAATATAAACAAGCAAATGCCGATATTGCTCAAGCGCTTTTTGATGCACAGCAATATGCAACCGAGTTGAAAGCAAAAGCGGATGGCGAATATAAAGAGGCTCAGGATGAACTTCTCGCTCTCAAGGAAGCCGAGACGGACAAATTGAATACATATCGTGAAAAAATTGAAAACGTCAGAAAAGAAATTGTTTCCGTACTTTCCGATATAGATGATAAATTGGCTGCCCAGACGGGTAAAACTGAAGATTTAATGGCAGAATACAACTCCGAAGAAGGAATCGCAGTATGAAAAGGCTGATTGTTTCGGCAATTTTCTTGTTAAGTGTTCTTTTTACCTGTATTCCCGTTTCTGCTGAGGTAATGTCTACAAGGGAACCGACGGCGGCTGATACAATTTATATAGCCGGTAATCCTAATATGTATCCTTTGGAATTTTATAACGAAAAAACCGAGTGTTATGAAGGTATCTTGCCAAAGATATATGAGCAAATAAGCGAGCAGACAGGGATAGACTTTTCTTATGTTTCTGCCGACAGCAAAGACAGACAAAAAGAACTTTGTGAAAATTTTCAGGTGGAAATTTCCTCTGCACACCATAAAGGAGATATTTCTCTTTCTAAAGAAATAGAACTGTTTTCTTATGATAAAGACGGTAAAAAACAAACGGTTTGTATCGGCTTTACCAAAATAATGAATCCCGATATGGCGGCAGCCGTAGAGACGGCGGTTCAAAGTGCCGATAAAACCGTGTGGATGTCTGCTGCTATGCAGCTTGAAGATAAAGCACAGTCTGCCAAAATCATTCCGTGGCTTATAATTGCCATCAGTGTTTTAGTTCTTGCTTTGATTACTATGTTCGTTTATATTATTGTGAAACGCCACCGTAATCACGCGCAGAATCAAACCAAAATGACCGACACACTTACCGGTATCGGCAATTTGAGTTATTTTGAGGAATGTTATTCTCATCATATTTCGAGTGCGGTGCGCTCATTATATTATGTGGCATATATTGCAATTGATATTGAGAGAATAGAAACCTATTTCGGCTTGCCCGAATCTGAAGAATTGCAACGCTATGCGGCGGCCACTATGACAGGGATACTTAAAGATGACGATTTTGCTTCTCGAATTGACAACGGCGTATTTGCTTGCTGCTTTATGTGCCCTGATACGCAACGTGCAATCGAAAGTATGACAGAACTCATAAGAAATCTTAATAGCTATAACGGAAGTTTTTCAAAGCATAACGGCGTTTTGTTCAGGGGCGGTGTTTACCCTCTTGATAAACAAAACCTCCCTACAGAAACCGTTATTTACAATGCCCGTCAAGGATATCTTCTTGCCGTGAATGAGGACAAGGATGTTTGCTTGTGCGATAAAAACACTCTGAACCGCGTATCTATCAAAAGCAGACTTCAAAAGAAGATATCGAAAGCTTTGGAAAATGAAGAATTCCAAATTTATCTTCAATTTGTATTTGACACAAAGAAAAAGAAACTGTGTGGAGCAGAAGTGCTGTCCCGTTGGCATAGCTTAGAAGAGGGTGTGTTGTCACCGGCGAATTATATTGAAGATATGAAACTTGCGGGTATGATCGATAAACTTGATTTTTATATTTTTGAAAAGACCTGTAAGATGCTCGCCAATTGGAAAAACACCGATTTAAAAAAACTATATCTTTCTTGCAACTTTACACGAACAACCCTTTCACAGCCAAATTTTTTAAAAGAGTTCGAAGAAGCTCTGTCAAAATATGACTTTGACAGAAAAAATTTTCTTATTGAATTGACAGAAGATGCTTTGGTTAGTGATAGTTCTGTTGCCTATAAAAATATACTGGGCATTAAAAAACTCGGTTGCAGAATTGCTCTTGATGATTTTGGAAGTGGATACACCTCATTTAGCGATTTGTGTGATTATCCAATTGATGTCATCAAGATAGATCGACATATCGTTGCAAAATCGGTTTCTCATCGAGGAAATGCCGTTCTTATTGGTATCATTCGTATGGCTCACGATTTAGGGATTTCTGTTTTGTGTGAAGGAATTGAAAACGAAGTCGAAAACCAAAAGGTGACCGATGCCGAATGCGATTATATCCAAGGCTTCTTGTATTCCCACGTTTTACCGCTTGAAAATGCGCTGGATTTTTATACAAATAGAAAATAATTGTTGAAGCCACGGCAAAAAATTGCCGTGGCTTCTATTTTGTGACAAATTATATGAATGATAGTTGCCATAATATTTCATTTGTGCTATACTTATGATGTAAAATTATATTTATTCTCTGGTGGTAGCAAAATGAAATCAATTCGCGCAAAAATTATGTGGCTGCTTTTCGGCAGCGTTTTAATAGCTTCATTAGTTATTGGCGCTGTGGGCACCATTCTGACTTCTGGTGTTATAGAAAAAAGTTCCACAGAAAATATGAACCTTTTATGTAAAACGAATGCCGGTGAAGTGGATATTTTGTTGGCAAAAATAGAAGATTCGGTTGATACTCTTTCTCATAACGCAGTTTCAGAGTTATCGGATATTGCAATGTTAAAGAATGATTCTTTGCGTGCAGCTTATTCTGCCAACTTAGAAAAAAGTGCGCTCCACCATATAGAGAGCATCGAGGGCGCCGTGGCAATCTATCTTCGCTATAGCGATTCGTACATCGGCAAGTCTGACGGCTTTTTCTACGTAAAAAATAAAGATACTCAAAAATTTGAAAATCAACCGCTGACCGATATTTCTTTATATGCGGAAGATGATATTGAGCATGTCGGATGGTGGCATATTCCCACTAAGCGCAAAACGGCGACGTGGATCGAAGCGTACTACAATGCCAATATCGATCACGACATAATATCGTATGTCGTGCCGCTTTATGAGAATGAAGAGCTGATCGGCGTTATCGGTGCCGATATATCTACCGAATATATTGAGATGCTCGTAAAGCAAATTTCAATATACAGTTCAGGTAAAGCGGCCGTTCTGAAAAGCGATGGAACCGTTGTCTATCATCCGAACTTTGAGCGGGGACATTTGATCGGTGCCGGTGACCCCGGCTTTGACGGTGTTGTTGAAAAGCTCTCTAAAGAAGAGCGCACAGACGAGCTTATAAAATACGAACTTAATGGTATTGAAAAACGAATTGCCAGTTGTAAATTGCGCAACGGTATGCTGATGGTATGTTTTGCTCCCGTTTCCGAAATATACAGAGAACAGCACATGCTGTCTTTTTTGATATTTGTATGCACCTTCATTGTTATAATTCTTGCATCGATCGGTGCATTCTTTGTTAGTCGAGCGTTTGCCCGTCCTATCAAAAAGCTAAATGAAGCCGCCAAGCATTTAACGGACGGTGAGTTTGATCTTGATATTCAAACAGACCTTCACGATGAGATCGGGGAACTTGCCTCTACTTTTATTGAAACACGTAAAACCTTACAGCATCAAATTCACTTGCCCGATACCGAAGCACATCGTGATGGTCTTACCGGTGTAGGTAATAAATCCGCATTTATGGATAAAGAGATTGAAATCAACCATGAAATTATTTCAGGTAATGCTAATTTTTCTGTTGCAGTTTTTGACGTTAATAAACTTAAAGTAACGAACGATATTTTCGGGCATATGGCAGGCGATATACTATTGTCTACCGTTTCAGCTCATCTTTCCGCCTCTTTTGTTGAAGCAGATATTTTCCGTATTGGCGGTGATGAGTTCGTTGTCATACTCAAAAATGAAGACAGCACCAATTGCGATGCATTGGTGACCCGTTGTATTGAAGGAATGAAAAATCTTTCGCTTGAGGGATATCCTGAGTGTCGCGTTTCTTGTGCATATGGTGCATCTAAGTTTGATGCAAAAATCGACCATCAGCTCTCTGATGTTCTGCATAGAGCTGATAAGGAAATGTATAAAAATAAGGCAATTTCCAAAAAAGAGACTTTTCCTTGGCAAGAAGGTGCTAAAGGCATTAAGCAGATTCAGGTTGAAAAATATTGTCAGTTGTTGCAAACGTTAACCGGCAGTACCGACGACTATCTGTTCCTTATGAATATCGAAACGGGTGTTATCCGCTTTTTCGGAGAAGATCACAACTCCTTTGATATTTCCGACGGGCGTGAACTGGCGAACGGTATTTTGGATATGCTGAATTTTGTTCACGCCAATGATCAATTGCTTGTTAAAAAAGCGGTATCTTCCGTTATAAGCCACGATGTCGAAGAGATTAATATAAACTTCCGTATGCATAATAATAATAATAATATGCGATGGGTCAACTGCCGTGGAAGTGTCATAAAGGATGAAATGGATAACCATTTTGTTTTCATTGGAAGAATCTCTCAAAACGCAGTAAAGTATCTTTATAATCCTATTACAACCCTGTTTAACAAAGCAAAGCTGAAGATGGACTTGCAAAATGAATCAGCAGATGATTTTAGCTGTTTGATGCTTCTTGATATTGATAATCTTTCAGAAATCAACCTGAAGCACGGTTCAGTTTATGGAGATACACTGCTCAAAGCGCTGGCAGAAGAACTTGAAAAACGTTTTTCTATGGGACAGATTTATCATGCAGAAAAAGACCGTTTTGTTGTTTTGCTTGATGTAAATTCAAGCAAAGAAGCAGAAAAAATATTTGACGAACTCAAAAGCTCTTTGGCCGGTAAATGCTCAATTTCTGCTTCAGTTGTTCCTAACGATAAATCTGTATATGTAAGCGCAGAAAATATATATGATTATGCAGTTCAAACGCTGAATAACGCCAAAAAGCACAACATCGGGCAGATCGTCTTTTTCTCTGAAGACAGCTTGCTCGAAAGAATTTCCGCTGTTGAACTTTTAGAAGAAGTTGAAGAAAGTATCAAGAAAAAATGCAGCGGTTTTTCCCTTGTGTATCAGCCGCAGATAAGCGCAGAGGATTATTCTATTATTTCGGCAGAAGCATTGCTTAGATTCGAATCCAAAACAAAGGGACAGGTTTTTCCCGACCAGTTTATTCCTGTGCTTGAACAAACAGGGCTTATCAACGAGGTGGGTATCTGGGTTGTGAATGAAGCGCTACGCAAATGTAAGCAGTGGCGTGAATTTATACCGGATTTTAAAATCAGTGTTAATATTTCGCCGAAACAATTAGAAAAGAAAAGGATAGCCGCACAAATTACAAGGCTTCTTACAAAGCATGGTCTCCCCGGAGAAGCTCTGATTCTTGAGATTACCGAATCTGCTCAATTGGATGAAAACGAGGACGTTTATGCCATTTTAACAAAACTCCGACAGGTTGGAATTCAAATTGCAATTGATGATTTCGGCACAGGCTATTCTAATCTTGGCAATCTGAAACACCTTCATGCAAACATACTTAAGGTTGATCGTGTATTTATTCGTGACATTAAGGAAAACGGATACAATTACAATCTCATACATAATGTTATCGAATTTGCAAAATCAAACTCATTAAAGGTGTGTTTAGAAGGTGTCGAGAACAAATCTGAGTTGATTGTTTTATCCGGTTTACAGCCCGACATTTTCCAAGGATATTTATTTGATAAACCTTGCTCTGAAGAAAGTCTTGAAGCAAAATATTTTATCAGCAATACTGAGGAATATGCAAAACGATTAGAACGATTTGATAAGCTTGGAAAAGAAAAAAGACATGCACCGCTTGTTAACATGGAAATGAAAACAATTTTGCGCGAAATAAATGTGGGATTGTGGATTATTCACATTAACGCAAAAACCGGCGAGGGCGAATTGTATGCCGATGAAACAATGAGAAAACTTTTAGGCGTTGCTGATGATATTACGCCTGGTGAATGCTTCAAGCATTGGCAAAATAACATCGATAAAGAGTATCGCGTAGCAGTAGACAATATGATTCATGATATGGCTGAAAGCAATAATGTTATTCAGATCGAATATCCATGGCGTCATCCGCAAAGAGATACGGTTACTGTCCGTTGCTCCGGAAGATGTGTTGAGAAAAATGATGAAGTTATCGTTTTCGAAGGTTTCCACCGTGTAATCAGCGATTTCTAAAATTAAAAACATACCCGCAAGCAAAAATGTTTGCGGGTATGCTTCATTTACTGGCAATGTTAAATTCATTTTATGGTATAGTAGGTAAGTAGTCACAAAGTCGCCATGTTAGTAAAGCATTCGCTATTGTCCAAGTTGTTAGTCCTATTATTTTGTATTTTTTCATTTTGAGTTCTTCCTTTCAATATATTTTTTGTAATGGGACAATGCTTTCAGCACATATTGTTCTGCTTGATTATCATTTATATTTGCAGGCAGATATTGATTGAGTTTTTCTGCCGAAAAGCGGTATTTTGGCTTCTGATTGGCCTTATCCTCAGCCATTATTTTTGCAATAAGTTCATAGGTAAGTTCTCCGTTATTAAACGCCTTTCGCATTCTAACGGTTTGCGAGAAGGATGGAAAAACATCGGTATCGTCAATGATATCAACCAAATCTCTTTGACTTTCTTCATCTAAATAAGAAAGTTCAATAGCGGGCTGCATTTTCATTCTTCCACTGTCAACAAATTCAAGCAACTCGGGAACAAGGTTAGTCAAACGAATATATCTTGCAACCTGTGCGGCACTTTCTCCTGCTTGCTCGCCCACAATTTCTCTTGATTTTTTAAACTTGTGCTCAACTTTAGCACAAGTTAAATCTGTGCGTTTGCCTTGCTGTTTTATAGCGTCTAGCTTCATCTTGTACGAAAACGCTTTTTCACTCGGCAAAATCTTAGAGCGTTGGCAGTTACTGTCAACCATCATAATAACTGCATCATTATCATCGACATCATCTACTATTGCTCGAATTTCATTGATCTTCAAAATTTCATAGGCTCGTTTTCTGCGATGCCCTGAAATAACTTCATACCGACTGTCCGCTTTATTACGGACGATAATAGGATTAAGCAATCCGTTTGCTTTAATGCTTGCTACAAGCTCTGCCATATCCGTATCATCAAACACATGGTATGGGTGATTAGGGAAACTGTCTATTAAGTCCAATTTAATATCCTGTTCACCGACAATAATTTTTTCTTCCATTTAAAATCCTTTCCGAAAGCTCGGCAAAGAAAAAAGACCGAACTTCCTCACAAAATATTTGTAAGAAATTCGGTCTTTTGAAATTGTTTCAAATTTTGTCGGGTTCAAGACTATTAGGTACGGCAAAATCACGAAATCGTTGCCGTAAAATCAATCGCCTTGAAATTACCCCATAAAACACTGAAAACCCTTGAAAAATCAAGAGCTTTCACGTGCTGTTCCTTATTGAACAAGATTTATGGTGCGAGTGACGGGACTTGAACCCGTACGCCAAAGACACACGCCCCTCAAACGTGCCTGTCTGCCGATTCCAGCACACTCGCATATGATACTGATAACAGAGTTATTATACCAAACCGCAGCCCGAAAGTCAACAGTTATTAATATACAAAATTCCGTTGTAATATTACAATTAGTATAATTCCGCAACCGGCCTTGCCCGGCGCAGCAACCAAATTGCCTGCTGTGCCGGGACTTGTTTTTGTGAATTCGAAAGTTCTGCGTTTAATATTCTGCGTTGCCAACCGTGCGTGGGTAGGGAATAACATCACGAATATTGGCTACGCCGGTTAAATACATAATGAGCCGCTCAAACCCCAGACCAAACCCGGCGTGCTTGGTAGTGCCGTACCGCCGCAGGTTTAAATACCAGCTGTAATTTTCCTGCTTTAGGCCGCACTCGGCCATGCGCTGCTGCAGCAGTTCGGCCCGTTCCTCACGCTGGCTGCCGCCAATAATCTCCCCAATGCCGGGCACCAAAAGGTCCATGGCCGCAACGGTTTTGCCATCGTTATTCAGCCGCATATAAAAGGATTTGATTTCTTTCGGATAATCGGTTACAAACACCGGGCCGCCAAAGGCCTGCTCAGTAAGCCAACGCTCGTGCTCGGTTTGCAGATCGCACCCCCAAAAAACAGGGTAATGAAACGAAGCCTTGCTGTTTTGCAGCAGCTGAATTGCTTTGGTGTAGGTTACACAGCGGTAGCTGCTTTGGGTAAGCTTTGTAAGGCGCTGCAGCAGTCCGGTATCGGTAAAGCGGTTTAAAAATTCCAGCTCCTCGGGGCACTGCTCCAACACCGAGCAAATCACAAATTGCAGCATATCCCACGCCAGCTGCATATTGTCGTTTAAATCGGCAAAGGCTATTTCCGGCTCAATCATCCAAAATTCGGCCGCGTGCCGCGCGGTATTAGAATTTTCGGCCCGAAAGGTTGGGCCAAAGGTGTAAATTTTGCCAAAGGCCTGCGCAAAGGTTTCGCCCTCCAGCTGGCCGGAAACGGTTAAATTGGTTTGCTTGCCAAAAAAGTCTTTGCGGTAGTCTACTCGCCCGTCTTCGTCCAGCGGCGGCTGCTGCGGGTTTAGGGTGGTTACACGAAACATTTCGCCGGCACCCTCGCAGTCGGACGCAGTAATTAACGGGGTGTGCACATAAAGAAAGCCGCGGCTGTTAAAAAAGGTGTGCAGCGCAAAAGCAGCCGTACTGCGAATACGAAAAACGGCCGAAAACAAATTGGTGCGCGGCCGCAGGTAAGCCTGCTCCCGCAAAAATTCTAACGAATGTCGCTTTTTTTGCAGCGGGTAATCGGGCGCGGAGGCACCCTCGACCGTAACGGCTGCGGCGTTTAGCTCAAACGGCTGCGGATTTTGCGGGGTTAGCAGCACCGTTGCGGTAACCGTTACCGCGGCGCCAACATTTAACCGGGCAATTTCAAAAAAATTTGTAAGCTTGCTTTGCTCAAAAACAACCTGCGCGCCGGAAAAACAGCTGCCGTCGTTTAAATTTAAAAAGCCAAAGCTTTTTGCGTTGCGCAGGCTGCGAACCCAGCCGGCCACCGTAACGGTTTGGCCGCCCAAGGCCGGCAGCTGCTGCTTTAGCTCGGCAATTGTTATTCTGTTCAATTAAATCACCTTTTTTAGTTTGCCCCGCGGCAAAAAGTTTTAACCCGGCGTTTTACGCCAATAAATTGCGGCATTTTAGGCAAACAGAAATAAACCTACAAGCGGTTTTGCCCGCCTTGGCGGGCGGTGCCAAGCCCTAAACGGTTTTGCCCGGTGGCGTTGGCTAAATTTTACTTTGCGGCGTTGCCGGCGGGCCCGGCGCCCTCGGCTTTTACTTTGCCGCGCGCCGTACAAAGGCAAACAGCTATGTACGCCGTTACCAGCAGGGTGGTTACGGGGTGGTCTACCGGGCGGTGTGCAAAGCCCGTTACCCCAAAGGCCGAAATAAGGTAATGCGGCAGCACGGCCGTTAAGTTCATAATAACTGCAACGCTGCCGGTTATGCGCATAAACGCCGCGCGCTTTTTACTGCCAACGCCGCACAGGGTTTTGCCCTGGTACATAAAAAACAAAAGGGTAAAAATAAGGCTGCAAATATCGTAAAAATTATCGGTAATATTGGACATAACGGTATAGCTGATAAAGGTACACATGAGCCGCAGCACCCACAAAACGGTTGGCACCACCGTAAGGCCCAACGCAATGCGGTACCCAAACAGCAAACAAACCCCGGCGTAAAGAAAGCAAACGCCCGAAAGCAGCATTGCCGCAAGCCTTAAAACGCACAAAACGCCCGGCACATTGTTAACCGCCACCCCGTTTAAAATGGGCTCTACCATTAAAGCGCAGCCCAGCAAAATGCAAACGCCGGCCAAAACAAAGGAGCGTTTGGGTTTTGCGCCCTCGCCGTTGCTGCTGCGGCCAAACAGCGTTATGACGCCACAAACTATGCACAGCAGCAAAATTATTACAGTAATTGCCGTGCTAAAAACCGACATATCGTCGGTGGTAAAGCCGGTGGCAGGTTCTATCATAAACGCTAACTGAATACACCGCAAAAACACCGCACTAACAGCGGCTAAGGCGGTAAAAATAACCGCTTGAATATTTTGCATAACAAGGCCCCCACAATTTTATAAAAAGGTTTCTAACCGGGCAGGCGGGTTTAAAACCGCGCAGGCCGCACGGCGTTTAGCCCCCGCAGCCCAAAATACCAAAAATTAAAATTACTTTAACTCGCCTTTTGAGGCGGCTTTTAAATAAGCCTGAATAAAACCGTCTAAGTCGCCATCCATGACGGCGTTAATGTTACCGTTTTCAAACCCGGTGCGGTGGTCCTTTGCCAGGGTGTACGGCATAAATACATAAGAGCGGATCTGCGAGCCCCAGGCAATCTCCTTTTGTACGCCCTTAATATCCTCAATTTTATCTAAATGCTCGCGCTCTTTAATTTCTATGAGCTTTGACATTAACATTTTTAAGCAGACCTCGCGGTTTTGGTGCTGGCTGCGCTCGTTCTGGCAGGCAACCACAATGCCGGTCGGCAGGTGCGTCATTCGAACGGCCGAGGAGGTTTTATTAACATGCTGCCCGCCTGCGCCGCTGGAGCGGTAAACATCTACCTTTAAATCCTCGGGGCGAATATTAATTTCGGTATCGTCCGAAATTTCGGGCATAACCTCTAACGAGGCAAAAGAGGTGTGGCGACGACCGGAGGAATCGAACGGGGAAACGCGCACCAGGCGGTGCACCCCGTGCTCGCTTTTTAAATAGCCGTAGGCGTTGGTGCCCTCTACCAGCAGCACCGCGCTTTTCAGGCCGGCCTCGTCACCGTCTAAAAAGTCCAGCATTTTGGCGTTAAAGCCGTGCTTTTCGGCCCAGTGGGTGTACATACGAACCAGCATTTCGTTCCAGTCCTGCGCCTCGGTGCCGCCCGCACCGGCGTGAAAGGTTAAAATAGCGTTGTTTTTATCGTACTCGCCGGTAAGCAGGGTAGAAAGCGTTGCCGCGGCCAAGCGTTTTTCAAAGGTTTCTACATCCGCTTTTACCTCGTCTAAAACGGTAAGGTCCCCCTCCTCATCGGCCATTTCAATTAGGGTCATGGTGTCGTCAAACAGCCCTTTAAGGGAGGTGTAGGTTTCCAGCTTTGCCTTTTTTTCGCCAATGGTTTTAAGCGTTTTTTCCGAGCCCTCGCGGTTATCCCAAAATCCGGGCTGCGTGGTTTTAGCCTCCAGCTCCTCAATTTCAGCCGCCAGCTTTTTAGGGGAAATGGCATCGCACAAATTTTGCAGCTCGCCCTCGGCGCCGCTAAGCCTTAATTTTTGTTCCTCAAATTCTAACATAGTGTTCTCCGTTAAAAAATTATTGCGCAACGGTTGCGGCAAAGGCAACCCAGTTGCTTTCGGTTACAGTGTTGGTTATTTGCAGCCCGGCCCGCAGCAGCGCGGCGCGAACCTCCTCGGCGCGGGAGTCAATAATCCCGGAGCACAAAAAACGCCCGCCCGGCGCCAACAATCCCGGTACATCCGGCGCTAAGGCCATAATAACATCGGCCACAATATTGGCACAAACAACGCTGTAACGGCTGGTTATTTTTTCGTTTAAATTGCCAACCAAAAACTCGGTCTTTTCCGAAAGGCCGTTTAACGCGGCATTCTCCCGCGCTACCTTTACGGCAACCGGGTCAATATCAATACCGGTGGCGCGCTCGGCCCCCAGCAGCACCGCGGCAATTGATAAAATTCCGCTGCCGCAGCCAATATCCAAAACCGTTTGGTTGGGGGTAATCAATTGGTCTAACAGGGCTAAACACATGGCGGTGGTTGCGTGGGTTCCGGTACCAAAAGCAGCGCCGGGGTCTATTTTAAGCACCTTGCGGTTTTCTTTATTATTGTACTGCTCCCAGCTGGGGCAAATGCAAAGCCGCCGGCCAATTTCAGTGCTTTTAAAATATTTTTTCCAGTTATTTTCAAAATCCTTGGGGTCTACCGTGTCGGTATCGGCTTGAAAGGGAATATGAACCGCCTCAAACCGCTCTTTTAAAAAGCTCAGGCTTTCCCGCGCGTTTTCGTTACTGGGCAAATACAGGTGAATAATTGCCTCGTCGCGATTTTTTTGCAGCAGCTCCTCGTCTATTAAATCAATATGCGCAATTTCTACCGCCTGCTGCTCTAAGTCAGAATAATCCTCTAAATACAGGCCATAGGGCACTACCATGTTGGCAATGCCGGCCGCCTCCTCAGCGCGGGCGGTTGGAATTTTTAATTTAATTTCTGTCCAAACCATTGGGTACCTCTTTTCCCGGTTAGCGCTGCCCGCAAAGGGCAAAAACGCCAAATTTGTTCCAAAATATCTTACCACACGGGCGGGCTGTTTGTCAAATAAAATCGCGCCGCCGGGCCACGCCCCCAAAAAGTCGCCCGTTTGCCCTTTAGGCGGTTAAACCCCGGCTGCCAACCGGCGGGCCTTGCGCTTTTTTTGGCTGGCAGAGCCTGCCGACCCAAAGGGCTTTTTATTTTTAAAATTCAGCAATGCCCTGCAACGAGCTGGTTTTGCCTGCCCAATTGTTGTGCGGCAGCCGTTTATAGCGGGTGTTTACCCAAATTTTGCACGGCCATTGTTTACGCCGGCTGTTCACTGCGGGTGTTTACGGCAGGCACCCTTTACCAAGCGGCCGCCTTTGGCGTTACAGCTGCGCCAACGCAATTACCAGCGGCATTGTTAAAATTGAAAGCACGGTTGTTGCCGAAACCAGGTTTACCGAAAGCTCGGTATTGCGGCCGTATTTGGCAGAAAACATGGTGGTGGCGGCCGCCGTAGGGGCGCTGGCCGCAATTACCATTGCCACCGGCACGCTGCCTGTAAGCCCGCACAGCCGCAAAACCAGCAGCGCCGCCAACGGAATAACCAACAGCTTTACCGCCATTGCCAGCAAGGCCAGCGGGCTTTTTAAGCTTTTTAGCACATTGCTGCCGGCCAAGTAAAACCCAATTACCAGCATTGGCAGCGGGGTGTTTAACCCGGCCAAAAATTCTACCGGTTTTAAAATCAGTTCGGGCAGCTGCACCCGGCACAAAAACAAAATAAACCCTAAAAAAACCGAGAACACCCCGGGGTTTATTACAATTTTTTTAAGGCTGAGCTGGGCTTTGTCGCCGCTGATAACATACAACCCGTAGGTCCACATAAACAGGTTAAACACCGCAATGTACGAGGCACCGTAAAACACGCCAACCTCGCCCAAAACGGCCTGCTGCAGCGGAATTGCCATAAACCCGGCGTTTGAAAAAACCGCCGCAAAGTTTAACACCCGGCGGGTATTTTCCTTGGCCCGGCGAAACAGCAGCCACCCCAGCGCAATGCCAAACAGGTGAATGCCAACCGCGGCGACCAGGCAAACCAAAAACCCCGTTAGCATTTCGGGGCTAAAGCTGCGGGAAAAGGATTTTAAAATTACGCAGGGGGTTGCAAGGTACAAAGCAAGATCGGAGCAAACGCGCGCCCCCTCTTTGCTCATTATCTTTAATTTTGCCAGCAAAAAGCCAATACCAATTAAAATAAACAGCACCAGCACCTGCTTGGAAACGGTTATTACATGAAACAGCATAAAATTTCCTTAATCTAAAAGTTTTTAACAAGCCAATAAACTTTATTCTTACCAAACCAAAACAGCTTGTTTTTTGCCGGCCAACCGGTTAAAAGGCTGTCGGCGGCGGGCATTTTCGGCCTTGTTTTTTAACCTTTTCGGCCCAATTGTAAAACAATATTGCCGGCACGCCAAAGTTTTAGGCCGTTAAGCTTTGGGCCTTTGCCGGCTTAGGGTGCAGAATTTTAAAAAGAACACACTTACGGGTAAGCTCGGGTAATTCTAACGAATTGTCGAAGCTTTACACCGTGCCCGTACCTAATTTTTTAAAAATCGGGGTTTGGCTGCGTACCGGGTTTAACCCGGCAACGGGGTTTCTAACAGCTCGCCGGTATCCCAATTATACAAATGCAGCCGGCCGGCATTTTGCAGCTGCGGAAACTGCCATTGGCGCAAAACCTCGTACGCTGCCAGTGCCACGGTGTTAGAAAGGTTTAGGCTGCGCGCCCCCTCTACCATTGGCACCCGCACGCAGTTTTCTTTATTCTTTAGCAGCAGCGGCTCGGGCAGGCCCTTAGTTTCCTTTCCAAAAACCAAAAAGCAGTTGTTGGGGTAACAAGCATTAGCGTAAACCTGCCGGGCTTTGGTAGTAAAATAGTAAAACGCGGCGTTGGGATTTTTTAAAAAAAGCTCGTCGGTACTATCGTAGTAGGTAATGTCTAAAAGGTGCCAGTAATCCAGCCCGGCACGCTTTAGCTTTTTATCATCAATTTTAAAGCCCATAGGGCGCACAATATGCAGCCGCGCGCCGGTAGCGGCGCAGGTACGGGCAATATTGCCCGTGTTTTGCGGAATTTCAGGCTCTACCAAAACAATATTTAAGGTTGCCACGGCGTTAAACCCTGCTTTCAATAAACTTGCCGCTGCCCAGCAGCTGCACACTGCCAAACCCGGCCGGAATAAAGGCGCAATCGCCCTTTTCCAAATGCACGCCGCCCAGCTCGGCTTGCCCCTCTAAGCACAAAATGGAGGAGAAAGAGCCGCCGTCTACATTCAGCTCGGCGCCGCTTTGCATTTGCAGCAGCCGAACTTTAAAATATTTGCAATCGGCCAGCAGGGCCTTGTTTTGCGGAATGTGCGGCCGCGGCGGGGCCAGGCGGGAAACCTCTACCGCTTTTTCAATGTGCAGCGGGCGGGGCTTACCGTCGGCCCCTAAGCGCCCGTAGTCGGAAACGCGGTAGGTGGTGTTGGAGTTTTGCTGAATTTCGGCAATTAAAATGCCCTTGCCAATGGCGTGAATGGTGCCAGACTCCATAAAATAGGTTTTGCCGGTTTCTACCGGAACAAAATTCAGCACCTCGGTTAAGGTGTTGTCCTCAATGCGGCGGCGAAATTCTTCTTTGGTAATTTCGTGCTTAAAGCCGTAGTAAATGCCGGCGCCCGGCTCGTGGTCTACCACATACCACATTTCGGTCTTGCCAAACTCGCCCTCAACCCGCAGGGCGTATTCGTCGTTCGGGTGAACCTGCACCGAAAGGTTATCCTTCGCGTCAATAAGCTTAATTAAAACAGGAAAATTCTGAAACGCCTTGCCGCGCTCGCCCAAACAATCCGGCCCAAAGGCGGCAATGGCCTCGTTAAGGGTTTTGCCGGCCAGCTCACCGTTTAAAACGGTGCTGGGGCCGTCCTTGTGGGTGGAAAGCACCCAGGCCTCGGCAACCTTTTCTAAATTTGTTTGCATGCGGTATTCGGTTTTCAGCTTTGTGCCGCCCCAAAGGTAATCTTTCAGTGCAGGCTTTAATTTTAAAATGTACATTTTCGTAATGCTCCTTTTAAACTAAATGAACTTTTATTGGCGGCTGCTTTTAGCCGGCTTAGCGTAAGCAAAAATTTTTACGCAAATGGCCCGGCGCATAATGCAGGCAGCCCCGCAATTTAAAAACAGAAACCGGGTTATTACAGATTATGATATATAAACCGGGTTTATTGTGCTGTTCCAAATTAAATGGTGCTTTCGGCCTCCCGGTAGCGCTTGGCCTGGGTGGTAAACAGCCGGTAATATTCGCCCTTTTGAGCCATCAGCTCGGCGTGGGTGCCCTGCTCGGCCAGCCGGCCGTTTTGCAGCACCAAAATTTTATCGGCCACCGTTGCGCTGGAAAGCCGGTGCGAAACAAAAATGGTTGTTTTGTCCCGCCGTAAGGAGTCAAACTGGCTGTAAACCTCCTGCTCGGCAATGGCGTCCAGCGAGGCGGTTGGTTCGTCTAAAATTAAAATGTCGGAATCGCTGTAAAAGGCCCGCGCAATTGAAAGCTTTTGCCACTGGCCAATCGAAAGCTCTATGCCGTTTTCATCAAAATAACGGGTCAGCTGCGTTTGGTAGCCGTTTGGCAGGCGGGTAATAAAATCCTCGGCATCGGCCTTTTGGGCAGCCTGCTGCACCCGCTGCGGCTGCGGCGGCCGGGCCACCTGCCCAAAGCTAATATTTTCCCCCGCCGAAACGGCGTATTTGCCAAAGTCTTGAAAAATGGTGCCAAACAGGCTGTACAAAGCCGATAGATCGTATTCTTTAAGATTACGCCCGTCTAATAAAATCTCGCCCTCGGTTGGGTCGTACAACCGAGTAATAAGCTTAATTAGGGTAGTTTTTCCGGCACCGTTCAGCCCCACCAACACTACCGTGCTGCCCGGCTCAATAACGCAGCTTAGGTTTTGAATTACATAAGTGTTGGTTTGCGGGTAGCAAAACGAAACATTTTTCAGCTCAATTTTATGCCCGGTGTGTTTTTTTGGCACGGCCGGCGGGTTTAAGGTTGGCACAACAGTTTGCTTTTCGTTCATGTAGGTAATTAAATTGTCTATAAACAGTGTGCCCTCGTAAATGGTGGAAAGGGCGGTGATCAGCGCCGTAACGCCTGAAACAATTGAGTTCAGCGCCCCGGTGTACAATGAATAATCGCCCACCATAATCTGCCCGGAAAGCACCATTTTTGCCACCATGTAAAATAGCAGGCAATTTACAAAGGCCGAAACCAATGAAACGGCAATATTCCAGGCGCCCTCTTTTAAATACAGCCGCTTTAAGCCCTTAAAGTATTTTTGAAAGGTTTGGTTGTATTTTTGCTCAAAGGTGTTGGAAAGGCCAAAAATTTTAATTTCCTTTACCATGTCTTTATTCGTTAAAAGGCCCGAATAATAGGCAAGCTGGCGGCGGTCGGTAGAGCGGCGGCGCACATAGGCAAAGTTTTTTTTGCGGTATACAAAGCTAACAATTGCCGAAGGCAGCGCCAAAATTAAAATTAAAAACGGCGCGGCCGCATTTACACTGCAAAGAATTGCAAAAAAAGAAATCATGCTAATAACGGCGCTAACGGCCGAAAACACCGCGTTTAAAATTTGAATGGGGCGAATCCCGGCCTCGCGCCCGGCGTTTTCCAGCCGCTCGTAAAACTCGGGCTTGTCGTAGCTTTGCAGGTCTACCTCTTTGGATTTTTGAATCATCATAACCGTAACATGGTTTACCACCAGCTCGCCCGCTATGCGCGTAACAACCATGTTCACGCGGGAAAGAATGCCGGTAATAAAAATGCAAACAAACTGCAAAAGCAGCAGGGTGGTAACAACGGCAATGTTAAAGCCGGCTTGGGTTACGGCAGCCTGGTACCCCTTGGCTAAAATGTTTAAAAGCTGCGCCCCTATTTTAGCCGTTACAACCGGCAGCGCGCCCTGCAAAACGGCAATGGCAAACATCGAAAGGGTGATCCACCGCCCGGTTTGCCAAACTAATTTTAAAATGTAGCCCAAATGGCCAAAAAATTTAAAAATAACATTTTTTAAAAAGCGCGGGGCCTCGCGCAGGCTTTTGGGCAGCGGCTCTTTGTATTTTTCGTTCCCCCCGCCAATTGGCGGCCCCATTGGCATTGGCACGGCAGGCTCCCCCCTTTTTAAAGGTAAAAATCAGCCCCGGCGGGCTATTACTTAATATTATATATGAAAATGCAAAATTTCGCAATGCTTTTGGTTGCAAAAATTACAAAAAAATGTTATGATAATAAAGTATTTAACCACAGGCAGGCGGAAATAACCCCTCGCGTGCTTTAAAAATTAAAAATTTTGAGCTAAAGGAGCTTAAAATAATGAAAAAACAACCGCAGACCGAGCAACAGGCTTTGTTAGAGCTGCTGCGCCAAAAGCAGGCCCGGCAGGGGGTAAGCTACGCCACAACGGCCTCCCCCGCTTACAAAACCTTTCACCTAATTAATTTGCTGGCGCTGCTTTGCTGCACGGTAATTAATCTGCTTTATTTTTTAGGCACTTTTTTTGACCTAACCACCAAGCTTAGCAACAAAACCACCGTGGTAAACGACATTCAAGCCGGGCAGATCAGCGCCATTAAAAACAGCCTGATTGCCGTAGGCATTATGGGGCTGGTGCAGCTTTCTACCGCTTTGTTTGCAAAATTAAAGCTGCCGCTGGCGCGGCTGATTGCCGGCCTTGTTTCCTCCTTAGCGCTGCTGGCCACCTACTACACCCGCCTTTCCGGCAACATTAACGCGGGCGATTATTTTACCCTGCTGTGGCGGCACCTGCTGCCAACGGCCGTTTTTGTAGCCAGCCTGCTGGTTGCCTGCATAATTGCCATTCGCCAAAAGCATTACGACACTGCCGGCTGCCGCGAAATTGCCGAAAGCATTTACCGCCGGTACAGTATTTCGGCCCAAAGCATTTCGGCCGAGCAGTGGCAGCAGCTGTTAAACAGTACCGCCGCCGCACCAAAGCCAAGGGGCAAAAAGCGCAATAAGCAAGCGGCTGAGCCAACGCAGGCGGTTTTAAAGCCAGCTCAGACTAATAAGGCCAAAAACGCGCAAACCGGCGCCGGGCAAACGCAAAACCCCGGCCAAGCGCAAGCCGGCTCCACATCGGCAGAAAAACCCGATGAAACAACCAAACCCGCTAAGCCGGAATAACCAAAGCCGGGCCGGTGCCAAACGGCCCCGAACAATTACTAAGCCCGACCGACCCCTTGCGGGGCCTGACCGTCCAATTGCAAAGTCCGGCCGCCCAATTGCAAAGTCCGGCCGGACGATTGCAGAGCCGGACGATTGCAGAGCCGGACGATTGCAGAGCCGGACGATTGCAGAGCCGGCCAATTACTAAACCCGGCCGGGCACCGAATTTAACCCGGCAAAGCAAAAAATATTATTTTAGGAGTGACGCCTTATGCCGTTAGACGGCTGTTTCATTCATTGTTTGGCCGCCGAGCTGCAAACGGCAGTAGACACCCACATTGAAAAGATCCATATTCCCTCGAAAAACGAATTTTTGCTAACCCTAAAGGGGCGCGGCTGCCATTACCGGCTGTTTTTTTCTATTAGCCCCGACCGACCGCGGGTTAATTTTACCACCCAAAGCTTTGAAAACCCCGAAAAGCCGCCCATGTTTTGTATGCTGCTGCGCAAGTACCTTTGCGGCGGGCGCATAACGGCGGTAGAAACCTACGGCTGCGAACGGCTGCTGTGCTTTACCGTACAGGCCACCAACGAGCTGGGCGACCGGGTGGCGCTAAAGCTGGTGTGCGAGCTAATGGGCCACTCGGCCAACTTAATTTTAGTTGGAGCCGAAGGCAAAATTATTGAATGTGCCCGCCACAGCGACCTTGAAAAGGGTGGCCGGCTGCTGCAGCCCGGCGCGCGGTACGAGCTGCCGCAAAGCGCTGACAAAACCGACCTTTTAACCGGCGACCTAACCTCCGCCGCCGCCAAAATTGCCCAAAGCGGCCTGCCGCTGCCAAACGCCGCTTTGCAGCAGGTTGCGGGTGTTTCACCCCTGCTTTGCCGCGAGCTTGCCCTGCGCTGCAACGCGCCCGAAAGCCCCGGCACCGCCGTTTTACCAAAAACAATTGAGCAGCAGCTAAACGCCTTGAAAACCGCAGTGTTAAACGGCGGCACGCCGATGCTGTTGGCAGAGCCAAACGGCTGCCCCAAGGATTTTACCTTTTTGGCTGTGCAGCAGTACGGCAGCCTGTACCGCCTAAAGCAACTGCCCGGCTACAGCGAGCTGCTGGAGGCTTTTTACGGCGAGCGCGACCGTCTGCGCCGGTTAGAGCGTTTTTCGGCCGATTTATTAAAAACCGTGCGAAATTTGCTTAGCCGCTGCGAGCGCAAGCTGGCCCTGCGGCAAAAAGAGCAAAATGCCACCAAGAATAAAGAAAATTTGCGTATTCAAGGCGAGCTGTTAAAAGCCAATTTGTACCGGGTGGAGCGCGGCGCAACCGCCGTTACGGTGCAAAACTATTACAGCGAAACGGGCGAAGATCTAACTATTTTGCTAAACCCGGCCCTTTCGCCCGCGCAAAATGCCGCCGCCTTTTTTAAAAGCTACAAAAAGGCCTGCACCGCCGAGCAAACACTGGCCGGACTTATTCGCAGCTGCAAAGCAGAGCAAAGCTACCTGCAATCGGTTTTATTTGCGCTGCAATCGGCCGACGATACCCAAACCCTGCGCGAAATTCGCACCGAGCTGGCCGAGGCCGGCTACCTAAAAACCGCCGGCAAAGGTGCCAAAAAAGCCTCTGCACCGGTAAAGCCGCTTGAATTTACGGTAGACGGGTTTAAAATTTTAGTGGGGCGAAACAATTTGCAAAACGACCGGTTAACCCTAAAGCTGGCCCAAAAAACCGATTGGTGGTTTCACACCAAAAACATTCACGGCTCGCACGTTATTCTTTGCTGCGACGGGGCAAAGCCCAGCGAAAAGGCCGTTTTAGCCGCCGCCGGGCTGGCCGCGTATTACTCTAAAGCGCGGCAGTCGGGCAGTGTTCCGGTAGATTACACGCCGCAAAAGTTTGTAAAAAAGCCGGCCGGGGCCAAACCGGGCATGGTAATTTACACCACCAACAAAACCTTGTTTGTAACGCCGGCCCTGCCGGGTGAAGACTGTGAAAGTAAAGGGGATTAAAATGGATTCGATTGATTTAAAGCTAATTGGACTACTGCAAAAAAATGCCCGCGTGCCGCTAAAGCAGCTGGCCGAGCAGGTGTTTCTTTCCTCCCCGGCTACCGCCGCCAGAATAGAACGGCTGGAGCGCGAGGGCATTTTAACCGGCTACAGCGCCATTGTAGACCACAAAAAATTAGGATTTCCCATTGTTGCGTTTATTAATTTAGAGGTGCAGCCGGTGCAAAAGCCGGAATTTTACCCCTTTATTGCCGGCCACCCCAATGTGCTGGAATGCAACTGTGTAACCGGGCATTATTCTATGATTTTAAAAGTTGCGTTTGAAAGCACCGAGGCGCTGGACGCCTTTATTAACAAGCTTCAAACCTTTGGCAACACCGAAACACAAATTGTTTTTTCTACTCCGCTGCCAACCCGCGGCATACAGGTAAGCCTGTTAGAGCAGGAGGAATAACGGTGCGTTGCAGCCGAGCCCTAACAGCAGTACTTTTTGGTTGGGCCATAATAGCAGCGCGTTGCGGCCGGGCCAGAGCAGCACTTTGCGGCAGAGTGCGGCAACGGCGCTGGGCAGCGATCCGGTAAAAGCTTTGCCAATAAAAGCCTTTTTGTTCGGTAATAATTTCCCTTTTGGTTCATAAAATAAATTTAAGGTAAATTAATTTTTGGCCAAACCTTGTTTTGGCTAAAAGCCATTTAAATTCAGCTTTATTCAGGCCTGGTTAACCTTGGCCCGCAAAGGCGCGACCTTTGTTTTCAAAGCAAAACCGCTGCTTTGCCTCCGCTTAGGTTGGCCTTTCCCCGCGTTTTTGTGCGTACACTATTGTTTCACTTGCGGCTTACCGCCGTTTATTAGAGGTGATTTTTTGGAAAACAGATGTCCGGCCTGTATGCAGCCGGTAACAACCGAGAAAAACTGCCCGGCCTGCGGGTACGAGATTTTAAAGCCCAACCCCGTAGGGGCGTTAGCTGTCGGCAGCGTTTTAAAAGAGCGCTACACCGTTGGCGCATTGTTAGAGGAGCAGCCCGCCTGCCAAATTTACGCCGGGTTTGATTTAGTCGCAAACGACCGTGTGCTGCTGCGCGTTTGCAGCGGGCGGTTAAAGGTAGGCCAAAAAGCGGTTGCCAACCGGGCGCTGCTGCAGCAATTTTTGCAGTTTAGCCGCGCCATGGCCGAGGTAAACCTTTGCAGCGTACTGCCCCGCACCATAGATGTTTTTGAGCAAGACGGCTTTGGCGTTGCCGTGCACGCTTATTTTGAGGGCACCCCATTGCGGGAGCTGCTGCACAGCAATATTGCCATTACCAAAGCGCACGCGCTGCAATTTGCTAAAGAGCTTGCCGCGGCCTTTAAGGCCCTAAACGCCGCCGGCATTGTTTTTGGTACCGCCTGCCCCGGGAACATTTACATTTTAAAAAACGGCGAGCTGCGGCTGTACGGCTTAGGCATCTCGGTTTTTGAATCGGTAACCGATTTAGAACTGCGCGCCGCCTGCATCAACCCCTCCTACGCGGCGCCGGAACTGTTTGACCCCAGCGCCGGAGATATATCACCCTCGGCCGACGCCTACTCGTTAGCGGCGGTTTTGTACCGCATTTTGTGCGGCCGTATTCCCCCCGTTTGCTTTGAGCGCCCCCGTGCCGATACTTTGCAAAGCCCCCGACGGTTTAATCGCGGTTTAACCGCGGCCCAAAGCGGCGCCCTTTTAAACGGGTTAAACTGGCAGGTTCGCGTGCGCAGCGGCAGCGCTGCAGCGGTGCTGCGCCAGCTGAACAGCCCCCGCGTTTTAAAAAAGTACAGCCCGCAAACCTTGTTTTCTAAATTTTTAGGGCAGGCAAGCCTGCTTTTTGCCAAGCTGCCAAGCGGCGGTGAAAAAACGCGGCAAACTAAAAGCGGCAACGGCCAACCGGCCGGGGGCTTAGCCCCCCAAGGCGCAACACCGGCGGCCGAAAAAGAACCAGCTGCCGAAAAAGCAACAGCCGCAAAAAAACGCAAGGCCCTGCCTTTGGTGCTGCTTTGCACCGGCTTAGTTGTTGTTTTAGGCACCTTAACAGCGGTTTTCGTTTTGCTGCCAAAGGGCAAAGCCAGCAAGGGCAACACAAACTCTGAGCTTGTTATTTCGGGGCAGGCCGAGCAGCAGGAAAGCCGCATTGGCACCGGCTACCACGATACCTCCAGCACCAAACCCACCTACCGTACCCCCCAAAGCAGCAGCTCTGAGCCGGAGCAGGACGGCGACCTGGCCATTTGCCCAACGCTTACCGGCAAAACCATTGACGAGGCCGAAAACGAACTGCAGGCCTTAGGGCTGCGCCTGGGCAAAATTAATTACCAGGAATCAGAAAGCGAAGAAGAGGGCATTATTTTAGAGCAATCAATTAAAAGCGGGCTGCGGGTAGAGCTTGGCAAAGCCATTTCGGTAACCGTTAGCTCGGGCAGCAGCAACGCCGTTTACATGCCCGAAATTGTTGGCACCCCCCTGCACGACGCTTTGGCGCAGCTTTTAGAGGCCGGCATTTCCTACACCCTAAAATTTAAAACCGACGCTGCCGGACCGGGCACGGTTTTAGCCCAGTCGGTAGAGGTTGGCAAAAAGGTTACCGGCACTGTTACCGTAACGGTGAGCGGTAAACGCCTTACCGTGCCCGATTACACCGGAAAAACCGTTGCCGAGCTGTTAAGCGACGGCAAGCTGACCGTAAGCGGTATTAAAACCGCCCAGGGCGAAAGCTTAGACCCGGCTGCCGCAGCCGATAGAAAAATTACGGCGCAATCTTTAAAAAGCGGCAGCGTAACCTTTGTTGGCGACCAAATTGAGCTAACCGTTGCCGATTAAGCCCTGCGCCGAAAATTTAAAACCGGCACTTGCTTAAACGAAAAAAAAGTGGTATACTAAACGGTAAGAAACGCCAAAAAGCAGTAAAAAGCGTTTGAAAGGCGGTTTGCAAAGGCCAAACCGCGCCGCTTTGGGCAAACAAACCGGCGAGGCCCTTTTGTTTAGCCCTTTGCCCAGCCTTGCCGCCGTTAAAATTAGCGCCGCCCCGGCCCTTGGGGCACCCGGCCTGCCAAATCAACTATTATTTAAAGGGGGAACCTACCATGCATTTGCAGGAATCCGGCGAAATGTACTTGGAATCAATTTATGTGCTGGCCCGCAAAAGCGGGGCGGTTCGTTCGTTGGATGTTGCCACCTACATGAACTTCTCCAAGCCCAGCGTAAGCCGGGCGGTTGGCCTATTAAAAGAGGGCGGGTTTATTTTGGTAGATAAATCCGGCTATATTACCCTAACAAGCTCCGGCCTTGAAATTGCACAAAAAATTTACGAGCGCCACACCCTGCTAAGCGATTTTTTAATTCGCTTAGGGGTAGACCCGGCCATTGCGGCCGAGGACGCTTGCAAAATGGAGCACGATATTAGCGACACCTCGTTTGAAGCAATTAAACGCCATGTAAACGCACAAAAACAGGCCGATAAATAAATTTTATTTTTACTAAGCAAAATAAATCAAAGGCAACGGACCCCAAAAAAGTGGACGGTCCGTTGCCTTTTTTGCTTATTAAAATTTTCAGCACTGCAATTTGTCTTAATTTTGTACTGCCCTTTAACCATGGTACACTTACAAACACCAATTTTAAAAAATTCAAGTGTAAGCCTTGTTAAACGCCTTGGCAATTTGTTAAAATCACCGCGTTTTTTGGCGGCGTGGGGGTTACTGCCTGTTGCCGCCGGGCCCGCCCTTGCCCTTTTGGCCGGGTTCCCCCTGGCCGCCCTTACCGGGCCCGCCGTTTTGCCCTAAGCCGCCGGCGCTGCCAAAGGTTGTAATTTGGCCGGTTAGCGCAACCTCTAAGCTGCTTTGCTCGCCGCTCACGGTGCCGCTTTCGGCAAAGCCGTTTTCATCGGCCCCCGAAACCGTACCGCCCAGCTTTAATTGGTAGGTGCCGCTGCTGCTAAGTCCTTGGCAGCTTACAACCACATTGTTAAAGGCCTTAGAGGGTAAAAACGAGGCCAGCACCGTGCCGTCCTTTTGGGTAACGGCAACCTCGGTGCCGCCCTGCACCGTTTGCGTTAGGGTGTACATAAACGCCGCCTGCGTAGAATTTTGGCCAAAGCCCTGCGCCATGCCGCTGCTGCTCGTAGCAATAACGGTGCCGCCGGTAATTACCGCTTCGCCGTTATAATCCAGCGCGCCGTTGCCGTTATCCTCCGACCCGGTAACCAAAACTGTGCCGCCGGTAACGGTTAAATTGCCGTTAGAATCCAGCCCGTCGCCCGAGGCGTTAACAAAAAGGTACCCGCCGGTAATGTTCAGCGCATCGCTTTCGTCGGCAGCAAATTCGTTTTGCCCCGGCCGCCCGTTTAAGGCCGAGCCGTCGTTTCCGCCTGCAGCGTTCAGGCCGTCGTCGGAGGCGGTAATGCTTAAAGTGCCGCCGTTTAGGTTTAACACGCCGGCCTCTAACCCCTCGTAGGATTTTTGAACCGTAAGCGTACCGCCGTTTACAAACAGGCTGCTGTCGGCGTGTACGCCGTCATCGCCCGAGGTAAGCTGCAGGCTGCCGCCGTTCATTTCAACATCGCCGTTGGCGTGAATACTGTCGTCAGAGGAATCTACCGTAAAGCTGCCGTTTTCAATTTTTAACAGCGTACCCGCCTTTAGGCCCTTGGCGCTGGCGGTGTTTTCGTCTGCGGTGCTGTTTTCCTGCTCCGGCCGGCCCCAGTTGCCCCAATTTTGGTTTTTTTCACCGTTTGGGGTGGTGCTGGCGTTGGCGCTGCCGCCGCCGCTTTGCAAGGTAAAGGTGCCGTTTTTAATAAGCAGTGCGGTTTGGGCCTGCACGGTGTCCTGCTCGGCGGTTAGGCTGTAATTGCCGCTGTAAACAACAATAAAACCGCGGGTTTCATCCTCCTCATTTGTGCTGCGCAGGGCGTCGCCCCCGGCGGTTACAGTTAAATCGGCCTCGCTCAGCTTTAGGCAATCCTGGCCCTCTAACCCGTGGCGCGCGGCGGTAACTGCCAGCTTGGCATTGGCAATTACAAGGTCATCTTTACTTACAATGCCGTGCTTGTAATTGCCGGTAACCTTTAAGGTGCCGGTGCCGTTTACCGTTAGGTCGGCCTTGCTGAAAATGGCTGCGTCGGCGCTTTCCTGCCCGCTTTGGCGGCTGCCGCCGTCTGAAACGGTATTCACGCTTTGCTCTGCCAGCGTTACAAAAACCTTGTCGGCCGATTTCACATAAATAGCCGGCTCGTTTTGCGCGGTCAGCGTTACATTTTGCAGCACCAGCTGCACCTTGGCGTTTTCGGGCGCGGCCACCACAATTTGGCGGTGTGTTCCGCTTACCAGGTAGGTGCCGGCCGCCGTAATGTTTAAAACCTCATCGGTCTTGCTTAAAGTAACGGCCGAGTCGGCACTATAAGAATCATCACTGTCCCGGTCGGTCAATTCCAAGTTCATTTTTTCTACCGAAATGGAGGAATGGGCTTCCCCGGCCGCAACCGCTGCGGTGCCGGTGTTGCTGCTTTTGCCGCACCCCGCAGCCACCAAAAGCAGACAAAGCGCCGTGCAAACGGCAAATAATTTTTTCATGGTGTTTTACAGCTCCTCTCGCACCGTTGCAAAACGGCTGCTAATAATATCTAAATTTCCGTTACGGCAGCGCAGCTCGTCTAAAAACGCTTTTTCCTGCTGCTCCGAACGCAGCTCTACCGAATAATACAGCTGAAACAGGCTGCCCAGGTTACTGGTTTTAACCTTGTTCAAGCGGTGTGATTTCGTATACTTTTCAAACAGATCACCAAATACCTCGGTGTAATCTAAGCTTTCGGGAATGGTAATTTTAAGCTCCCGCCTGCAATTGGCACCGGCGCCAAAACCGGTAACGGTGTACAAAAAGGTTGCCGCTATTATAATAGCCGTAAAAACGGCCGCAATGCCAATGTAGCCCACCCCGGTAGCCAGCCCAACCGCCATGGCCGAAAAAATGGCTAAAATTTCCCGCGCGGTGCCGGGTGCCGAGCGAAACCGGATGAGCGAAAAAGCGCCCATAACCGCCACCCCGGTGCCCAAATTACCGTTGACCAACATCATAATAACCTGCACAATGGTTGGCAGCAGCGCTAAGGTTAGCACAAAGCTTTTACTGGTGCTGTTTTTAAACTGGTAGGCTGCCGCCAGCAAAAAGCCCAGCAGCAGCGAACAGCCGGTGCAAATAAAAAAGCCGGCGGGGGTTACGGTGTTTTGGGTAATAGAGGTAAAAATTTGTTCCAACATGGTAAAACTCTCCGTTCAAAATATTTCAAAGCGCAAAAACAAAAATGCGAAAAAGCGGGAAAGCTTGCAAAAAAGCGAAAAGCCAAAGTTGCTGCAAAAGGCCAAAGGCGCAGAATGCCAAGGCTGCGAAATGCCAAAAGCAATATAACGCACTCCAGACTGTGCCGTTGCTCGGGCCGCTTTAGCACAAAAAATTGCTTGTTTATTTAAATAACGCAGCGCCGCAAAAAATTGCCCTAAAGCAACCCCGGCTTAAAGCGCTGGCCGAATTGTTTTTAAAAGCTTTTTTGGGCGCTTGGCCGCCAAAGTGTAGTGCCGTTACCGGCAAACAGCCCTGCTCGACCCGGCCGGCAACGGCCGCCCGCCTAAAACAAAATTTTGGTACAGCGTGCCGTATTTAGAAAAGCCGGTAGGGTAAATTTTAAGCTCGCTAAGCAACCGGCACAGCCAAAGCGGCAGGTTTTGGCCGGTTTTTAGTTCCAGCAGCACCTCGCCGGGGTGTAAAAGCGGTACGCCCCCAGCGTTAGCCGAAAGGTCCAGCCGGTTTAGGCGCGCTGTAATGTTTCGGTCAAAGGTGTAACGCAGGGTGGGGTCGCCGCGGTCGCAAAATGCCTGCCGCTCGCAAAAAACCGCAGCGGCCGGGCGCAGGCCGTTGTAGCTTTGCAAAAACCAGCCAACCTCCCGCCCAATTTGCGTACCCGGCAGCAGCTGCCGCTGCCCGTTTAAAATTTTAAGGCCGGTTTGGTAATTTAAGGTTAGACGGCGCTTGTAAACGGTGCCGTTCAGCTTCTTTTTCAGCTCTAAAAAAGCGGTGGACTGCCCAGTTGGCACCCCGTAGGTACGCAGCCGCAGCTTTTCTTTATACGCCGGCTTTTCTACCGAGCGGCGAATTAATAAATAATCGGCCGTGTCGGCGTAAAGGCTGCAAACGGTGCTGGGGCCGTATTCATCCGGCACCAGGTGCCCCTGCAAAAGGCTTTGCAGCTGTGCGGCCTGCAGGGGCGTTAGCAAATACTTTTTTTCTACCCGCTCAAATACCGTTTGCGGCATGGCGTGCTCCCCCTTTTTTATTTTATTTTTGCTTTGTACCCCTATTGTAAGCCTGGCATTTGTTAAAATTATGAAGGCAAAATAAACAAGTATGGCGCAATTTTGCCGCAAACCGGCCTAAAATTTGCAAATTTTAGCGAAAATACGGGCCAAAAGGGTTGACAAGGCTAAATTTGTGCGCTATAATAAGTAAAAATTTAATCTGTACTTGATAGAGGAGCAGAAACGATGAGTCCCCCGCTGGCAATGCCGGCAAGCAGCCGCGGGCAAAAGGCAATTCTGCCGAAGTTGTTTTACGGTTGCCGCCGTAAGGCTGCTGGGTTAGCGCCAAACAGGTGTTAAACTGTCATATTATTATGGAGCGCTATCATTGGCCTTTGCCTTAAATTAAGCAGTTTTTAAGCCTGTGGTTCCGCTTTGTCGGGTCACAGGCTTATTTTTATTTATTTTTAAGCCGAAGTGGGCTACGCCCGCCGGCTAAATGAAAAGAGAGGTTTTAAAAATGAAGATGACAAAATTAGTTTCGTTGCTTTTGGCGGTTGCCCTTTGCGTTGGCTGCTTTGCCGGCTGCGGCGGGGAAAGCACCCAAAAAACCGGCGTGGAGGACGGCGTGCTGACCGTTGCTATGGAGTGCGCTTACGCCCCGTATAACTGGACGCAATCGGACGACTCGAACGGCGCGGTACCCATTAAGGATTCGAACGACTACGCCAACGGATACGATATTATGATGGCCAAAAAGATCTGCGAGGCCAAGGGCTGGAAGTTAGAGGTTGTTCGTCTGGATTGGGACTCTTTGGTTCCGGCGGTGCAAACCGGCACGGTAGACGCTGTTATTGCCGGCCAATCCATGACCGAAGAACGGATGCAGCAGGTTGATTTTGCCGGCCCGTACATTTACGCCAGCATTGTTTGCATGGCCAAAAAGAGCAGCAAATTTGCAGGTGCCACCAAGCTTTCCGACCTTTCGGGCGGTAAATGCACCTCCCAACTTGGCACCATTTGGTACGACACCTGCCTGCCGCAAATTAACGGCGCGGTAAAACAAACGGCGGCCGAAACCGCACCGGCCATGCTTATGGCGTTAGAAACCGGCGCCGTAGACTTTATTTGCACCGATATGCCTACCGCGCAGGGTGCCTTAATTGCCTACCCCGACTTACAAATTTTAAATTTGGAAAAAGATTCTTTTAAAGTAGACGAAGGCGACATTAACATTGGTATTTCGGTTAAAAAGGGCAACACCGAGCTGAAAAACAAAATTGACGAAGTATTAAAGACCATGACGGCCGACGATTTTAACAGCATTATGGCCGAAGCCACCAAAATTCAACCGCTTTCTAAATAAACAACGGCAGGGCACCCTGCCAACTAAGGCCGGCAAGCAGCCGGGCACCTGCATGGCGCCTTTCTGCCCGCCGGCCAAAACTGCAAATGAGGTAAAAAACTATGAACAAGCTTGCCGAGCTGTGGGGCGATATTCTTAGCTGTTGGGAAAAAAGCTCCGGCCAGTATTTAACCGGCGCCTTAAGAACCATTGAGCTGGCCCTGGTTGCCACCGCCATTGGCTGCATTATTGGCCTGGCCTGCGGCATTATTCAAACCATTCCCTGCACTAAGCAGGATCCCCTTATAAAACGGGTGCTTTTAGGGCTGGTTAAAGCAATTGTGCGCATTTATGTAGAGGTGTTTCGCGGTACCCCTATGATTATTCAGGCCATTTTAATTTTCTACGCGCTGCCCTATTTTTCTAACAACGCCATTAATTTTGAGGCTACCTTTGCCGCTTACTTAGTAGTTTCTATTAACACCGGCGCCTACATGGCCGAAACGGTGCGCGGCGGCATTATGTCAATTGATATTGGGCAAACCGAAGGAGCAAAATCTATTGGCATGAACCATTTTAAAACCATGCTTTATGTTATTTTACCGCAAACCATTCGCAACATTATTCCCCAAATTGGCAACAACCTAATTATTAATATTAAAGATACCTCGGTAATGTTTGTAATTGGCTACACCGAGCTGTTTGCCGCCCACAAGGCCATTACCGGTGCCACCTACGTTTACTTCCCCTCGGCCGTTATTACCCTTACCATTTATTTAATTTTGACCATTGTTTGCTCGCTGCTGCTGCGACTGTGGGAGAAAAAGCTGGACGGCCCGGAGAATTTTAACATTGCCACGACCGACACCTTAGCCCACACCAGCGGTATGTATTCTTATGTTAAAAAGCTGAAAAAGGGGGAACGGTAATGTCTGAGCCGATTTTACAAATTCAACACCTTTCCAAGGCGTTTGGCAAGAACCAGGTGCTGCAGGATATTGACTTTTCTGTAAAAACGGGGGATGTTACCAGCATTATTGGGGCCTCCGGCTCGGGTAAATCCACCCTGCTGCGGTGCATTAACCTGCTGGAAATTCCCTCCTCCGGGGAAATTTTGTACCACGGAAAAAACATTAACAGCCAAAAGGGCGGCGCCAGCGCTTACCGCGCCCATGTTGGCATGGTTTTTCAGTCGTTTAACCTGTTTAACAACATGAATGTATTAAAAAACTGCATGATCGGCCAAATTAAGGTGCTGCACAAGCCCAAGGCCGAGGCCAAAAAAGCCGCCCTGCACTACTTAGAAAAGGTTGGCATGGCGCCCTACATTAACGCCAAGCCCTCGCAGCTTTCGGGCGGGCAAAAGCAGCGGGTTGCCATTGCCCGTGCGCTGGCCATGCAGCCCGAGGTGCTGCTGTTTGACGAACCCACCAGTGCGTTAGACCCGCAAATGGTTGGCGAGGTTTTGGCCGTTATGCGCAGCCTGGCGCAGGAGGGGCTTACCATGATTGTTGTAACCCACGAAATGGCCTTTGCCAGAGATGTTTCTACCAATGTGGTATTTATGGCCGACGGCGTTATTTGCGAGGAGGGCGCGCCGCAGCAGATTTTTGAAAACCCCAAAAGCGAAAAAACCAAGGAGTTCCTTTCCCGGTTTTTGGCAAAATAAACGCCGACATGGCGGCTCACGCAGCCCCGGCGCAAGGCAGAGTTATTACAGTTACGCAAAAAGCAGCGCAGCAGGTTAAACCCTGCTGCGCTGCTTTTGTTTTAGGCCGGTTAGAATAAACCCGCCGGTTTGTACTATATAATAATGTAACAACAGCCAAAAACCAACGGCAAAGCGCCGGTTTTTAAAGGCCCTTACTGCCCTAAAACCAGGGCGGTGGCTTTTTCCTGCTCTACCTGCAGCACTAAGCTAAGCTCCTCTACCAGCAGACGCTGCGCGTTTTTTAAAAACCGTTCATCGGCCAAATGCAGCTTTTTGCCCTTTTTGCCCTGCTGCAGCCGGTGCCGGTTTAAGCAACGCACCATGTGCAGCAGCGCGCCGCGGTCGGTGCCCGAAAGCACCGCGCTATAGGCCGTTTTGCGCTCGCTGTCGTTCAAGATCCAGCCGCACTCCTGCTCCCCTTCGACCTGCAGCAAATTTAAACACTCCTGCTTTGAAAGCAGCGGCTGCATTTTGCCAAAGGCAACGGCATTATCCAGCGGAACATAAATTTTAGCGTTGTGCTCGCTGACCGGGGTCAGCTCTAAATACGGCTTTTTTTCGCCTAAAAAGTCCCGCACGGTTTGGCCTGTAATGGTGTAAACGCCTTGCGCGCTGTAAAAAACGGTTTCATTCAGTTTAAAATTGCCGGGTTCCATTTTTCATCCTCTTTTTATGCAGCCATTTGCTGCACTGCCCTTTTGGCGCCGGTAAGCCCAATTTTAAAGCCTGCGGCGCCCATTGTTCTCTCTTCTTTTACCATTACATTATAACACAAATTGCAAAAAATTGTCATAGGTAAAATAACTAAAATTCCAACAATTTCCTATTAAAAAAACCGTTGCCAAGAGGCGCTGGGCCGGCCTGGCAACGGTTTTTGCTAATTTTGCTTTTGCACAATTTTGTACTCGTCGTAAGGGTTAAAATACTTGCAGTGCTCGGCCGTGTTGCTTAAAATTTTTTCGGCCTCGTCCTCATCTAAGGTAACACTGCAATAGTATTCCTCAAACTCCTCATCGTAACGGTAATAAGCGCACTGCTCGCAACAATTCAACATTTTTAAAACACCTTAAAGCTAAATTCATTTTCGCGGCGGTTAATTTGGTACTGCTCGTGCGGCCTTGGGCCGCAGCTGTTTGAGCCAACGCCACCGTTTTTGTAATCAATATGCAAAAAGGTGCGGTCGTCCTGAACTAAATCGTGCGCCAGCGGCTTTGTGGCCAGCTCTTTTGCCGAATAATGCAGGGCGGAAAAATGCATTTCACCCTTTGGCACAAAGGTAAGCGTTGTGCCGTTGCCCGCAAGGCAGAGCTTACGAACCCCGGTGTGGTTGGCGCAATCCTGCGGTTTTACATAAGGCTCGTACTCGCTGCTAACGGTTGTTTTAAAGTTGGCAAAGTAGGCGGCGGCTTTAAAGTCGGAATAATTCTCGCGCGGGCCGTAGCCTAAATATTCTACCTGCTCAAACCCCGGGCAAAGGGCCAGCTCAAAGCCGTAGCGCGGCAATAAAAAGCTTAAATTTGCCCGCGTTTTGGTTTGCACCTGAACCTCTAACTCTCCATTTTGCGTTACGGTGTAGGTAATGGTTCCGGTAAGAATTGGTTTAATCACCGCGGCGGCGTGTACAATTTGCGCCTTTATTACGAACTTTTCGGGCGTTTTGGTTAAAACTTCTACCCGGCTGTTGGCGTCAGTGTAGGTGTGCTCCAGCTTTTGCTCGGCCCAGGCACCTTTCACAATGCGGTCGTTATCCAGCGGGGCGCGGTAGGTGCAAAGCTGCATCAAACCGTCTAAGCACTGGGTGCCGTCCTTTTCCAAGCCGCACAAAAGGCCGCGCGCCAAGTGAAAGCTGTAAGCCCGGTTGTTGGCCGTAACGGTTAAAACGGGGCCGTTTTGGCGGTAGGCCAGCGGAGCCGACGATTGCGGATATTCGGCCGCTTTGGTATAATCGGCCCGGTCGGCTGCGGGGCAAAGCTCGCACTCGGTAAAGCCAACCTCGTACCCGGCCGGCTCAAAGGCCGTGTTTTGCCGCTGCACAAAGCTAACGCGCAGGGTGTAACGGCTGCCGTCCTGCGGGTGGCTTAGGTCTACCGCAAAGGCACGGCTTTGGCGGGCGGGCACATTGGTGCTTTCAACCGTTACGGTGCGGTAAGGCTCACCGTTTTTCAGCACGGTGCAAACCATATCTAAATTTTTAGAAGAAATAAAATCGTACCGGCTGGTAACGGTAACCTCGTTCGGCCCGGTTACAGCGGCAAACAGCGGCTTAATAAACTCCTTGTACTCGTACAGCCCGGTGTGCGGGGTGCCGTCGGGGTAGCAAAGGCCGTCGCAGCAAAAGTTTGCGTCATTCGGCCAGTCGCCAAAATAGCCGCCGTAGGTGTAAAATGTTTCGCCGTTTTCATCCGTTTGCGAAACCGAATGGTCCCGCCACTCCCAAATGCAGCCGCCCAAAAAGTTGGGGTATTGCTCAATCAGCTCCATGTACTCCTTCAGCCCGCCGGGGCCAACGCCCATGGCGTGGCAAAATTCGCACAAAAACAGCGGGCGTTTATCGTCTAACGAAAGCAGCATGCGGCACTGGTCCGGCCCTGTGTACATACGGCTGCGCACGGTAAGGCCCTTGTAATCCACATCGCCCTGGCAAAGGTAAATGTTTTTATTATAGTAAGAGTTCATTAGGCGGTCAAAATCCTCGCGCCAGCCGCCCTCGTAATGAATCAGCCGGCCGTCGTTCAACGTGCCCATCCAATCAATAACCTTGCGGTGATTGGTGCCCATAAAGGATTCGTTACCCAGCGACCACATAATCACGCAGGGGTGGTTTTTATCCCGATCGATCATGCGGCGAACACGGCTGAAAAACGCCGCCTCAAACCGCGGGTCTTCGGCAATCAGCTGCGGGTCCATCATAGAGTCTACGCCCACGCCGTGGCATTCTAAATCGCCCTCGTCTACTACATAAAATCCAAATCGGTCGCACAGGGTTAAAAAAATAGAGGAATTGGGGTAGTGCGAGGTGCGAATGGTGTTAATGTTAAACCGCTTCATGGTAAGCAGGTCGTTTATCATGTGCTCTACCGGCACATAGTGGCCGTATTCGGGGTGGGTATCGTGCCGGTTTACGCCGTAAAGCTTAATGGGCCGGCCGTTTACCAAAAAGCGGCCGTTTTCATCGGTTTCTAAGGAGCGCACCCCAAATTTAAAGGGCAGCTTTTCCCCCTTGGTTTGCACCGTTAGGGTGTACAGGGCAGGGGTTTCGGCCGTCCAGGTTTCGGGCTGCGGCAGCTCAAACGCCAAGTGAGCCACGCCGTTTTTAAAAGCCAATTCGCCACTAAAAACCGGCTTGCCCTGCGGGCTGGTAACCAAAACCTCGGCCGTTTCTACCGCCCCGTTTGCCGTAGCGTTTAGTTCTACGGTGCCGGTGGTGTAATTGTTTTTCAGCCCGGCCGAAATGCTAACATCCTCTACAAATTCCTGCGGCCGCGCGGTTAGGTAAACATCCCGGTAAATGCCGTTGTGGCGGTAGCAATCCTGGTCCTCTAAATAAGTGCCGTCGCAAAACTTTAACACCACCACGCAAACCTCAAAGCTGCTGCCGGTAATGTATTTAGTAACCTCAAAGCGGGAAAGGGTGTGTGCGTTTTTGGCAAAGCCAACCTTTTGCCCGTTTACAAACAGGTAGTAAAAGGAATTTACCCCCTCAAAATTTAAAAACAGGCGCTTGCCTTCAAACTCCTTTGGTACGGTAAAGGTTTTTTTGTAAACGCCGGCGGGGTTCTCGCTTGGTACAAAGGGAATGTTGGTAGGAACCGGGTAGCAGGCGTTTAGGTAATTGGGCGTGCCGTAGCCCGCCATTTGCCAGGAAAGCGGCACTTTTATTTTGTGAAAACCGGCCGTTTCGCCGGGCGTTATAATTTCATCCGGCAACTCGTACGCGGCGTTAAAGTATTTAAAATCCCACTCGCCGTTTAGCAGCATATAACGGGTAGAGCTTTCAAACTGCTCGTACAAAACCTCGTCGTCCGGGGCAAACGGAACAAAAAAGGAAACCGCTTTTTCTCGGTTTTGGCTTACCTGCTCCGGCGTTTGCCAGTCGGCCGGGTTAAAAACCTTACTATAATTCATTTATAATATCCCCTTTCGCTGCACCAAAGTACCGTGCAGCACTGTTGTAATCGGGCGCAAATTATCCCATTTATTCCCACCGAAATTTTGTTAAAGCCTTTTGCCAACAGCTATTGGCACCCGTAAAACCCTTGTCCGGTAAAAAACTTATCCGGCAAAACTTGCCCGATAAGCGTTTAGGCCGGCAAAGCCAAGCCCCTTACGCGCTTTAAAAGCGGCCAATTTTGCTTAAAATTTCGGCGAGAGTTGCGCTCTGCCCCTATTTTAACCGATTCTACCACCCATTGCAACCCCAAATTAAAAAAACAGGAACATTTTGGTACGCTTTTTAAAGCTGCAAAAAGCGCCCGAAAGCACAAAAAGCCCCCTTTTTAGGGGGCTTTTAACCAAAACAAACGGGTTGCGGCAAAACGGTTTGGCAAGCCGGGCTTAGCAAGCTAATTTACAAAACAAATTGCTGCAAACCGGCTGCCGGCGCATTTAAAGAGACAACCGAAAGACCAACGAAAGGCCAATTTTTTAAAACAGCTTTGGGGTTTGCCCCGGCTGCTTTTGCCGGCCGTGATTGTAAAGCTTGCGGTTATCCAGCCCAAAAACGCGGCCGGTAGTCTCGCCGGGCTTTACATTTAAGGTAGCCTCCATAATTTCGTAAACGGCGGCATCCATGTAGTCTAACTGCGAAAGCAATTCGGCCTCTAAAAACTGGGGCAGCACAGCAGCACCGTACTCGGGGTTACCATGGTGCGAAAGCAGCATGTGCGAAAGCAGCATTGGCACCTCAGAGGTTATTCCCAGCTGCTCAGAAGCCTTTTCTACCAAAACGGCGCCGCCCGCCAAATGCCCCATAAGGTTGCCTTTGGGGCTGTAGCCGGTTACCAAGCCGGCTTTGTTAATTTCAAATTCCTCTAGCTTGCCAATATCGTGCAGTGCGGCGCCGGCAACCAACAATTCCTCATCAACAAAGGGGTAAATTTTGCAAACCTGCTGCGCCAGCCGCACCACCGAAAGGGTGTGGCAAAGCAACCCGCCGCGAATGGCGTGGTGCATTTTAAAGGCCGCCGGCCAGTACAAAAGCTTTTCCTTTTGGTCGTTTAGCACGGTGCAAACAATGCGGCGCAGGTCCTCATCGGCAAAGCCCTCGGCCAGGCGGTACAGCTCGTCAAACATCTGCTGGCCCGAAAAGGCCGCCCCCGGCACAAAACCGGCCGGATCTACGCCGTCCTCTTTGGTAACAGCGCGTATTTTTTGAATGCGAAATTGGTCGCTGCCCTTGTAGTTTTCTACGGTTCCGCGCAGCTTAACCAGCTCGCCTGCGGCAAAAGTTCCGCAAACGGCCTCGTTATAATCCCAGCACTTGGCGTTCATCTCGCCGGTTTTGTTGGCAATGGTAGCGTCTAAGTACTTGCTGCCCTTTACCGAGGTTTTAACCTCGGCGGTTTTTAGCAGCGCAAAACACTCTACCGCGCCGGTTGGGGTAACGGTTTCAAACTTCATTTAAGTTCCTCTTTTTTAAAATTCTAATGGAGGTGGCAAAATCGCCGCTTTCTAAGTACGAAAGGCCGCGGTTCATTAATTCATCGCCGCCGTACACCGCGCCAACACGGGGCTTGCACGGGTCGTTTTGGGCGGCGGGAATGTCGGTAACATCCTTATACACGGCGCCCTCGCACAGCCCGGCCAGCCGCACCCGTTTAATGCAGGGCATTGGCACACCGTTTTTAATCATAACGCAAAGAATAACGGTGCTTTCATCCTCAGAAATAAACTGCAAAATGCTCTCGTTGCCCTCGTAAGGGGAGCGCAGGCGGTACAAATCGCCCTTGTGGAACACCTCGCCGTATTTTTCGTACATTGCAACATAAAAGCGGGAGAGCTTTTTTTCCTCCTCGGTCATTTTGCTTAGGTCTAACTCAAAGCCAAATTGGCCGGGCAAGGCAACCTCGCAGCGGGTTTTTAAAAGCTCGCTGCGGTTTTTAACCTGGTGATTCGGCACGGCCGAAACGTGGGCACCCATTGCGCTAAAGGGGTAGCAAATGCTGGTGCCGTATTGCAGGCTCATGCGCTCGCCGGCGTCGGAGCAATCGCTAACCCAGGTTTGCGGCATGTAGTAAAGCATACCGGGGTCAAACCGCCCGCCGCCCGAGGAGCAGCTTTCAAACAAAATGTTGGGGAACCTGGTTACCAGCGTTTCCATTACGCGGTACAGGCCCAGCATATAGCGGTGCGCGGTTTCCAGCTGTTGGTCGGCCGGCAGCAGCTCGGAGCCTACCTCGCTCATGTGGCGGTTCATATCCCATTTTACATAGCGAATATCGGCGCTGTTTAAAACGGTTGTTAAGGCGTTAATAATGTAATCGCAAACATCACTGCGCGAAAGGTCTAACACCAGCTGGTTGCGCCCTAACGAGGCGGTTCGACCCGGAATGTGCAGCGCCCATTCGGGGTGCGCGCGGTAAAGGTCGCTGTCGGGCGAGACCATTTCGGGCTCAAACCACAAACCAAAGGCCATGCCCTGCTGCTTTAGGGCGTTGGCTAAGCCGTCCAGCCCGTGGGGCAGCTTTTCTTTGTACAGCACCCAGTCGCCCAGCGAGCAGCGGTCATGATCCCGCTTGCCAAACCAGCCGTCATCCAGCACCATAAGCGAAAGGCCCAATTCTTTTCCCGCTTTGGCAATGGCGTGCAGCTTTTCTTCGTTAAAGGTAAAATAGGTGGCTTCCCAGTTATTAATCAGCGCAAAGCGCTCTACATCACGGTATTTGCCGCGGCAAAGGCGGGTACGGTACAGCTTGTGGTAAATGCGGGACATACCCGAAAGGCCCTGGTCGGAGTAGACCATTACCACCTCGGGGGTTTGAAAGCTGCAACCCGGCTCCAACTTCCAGTTAAAATGGAACGGATTTAAGCCCATGTACACCCGCGCGGTGTTGTAGGCGTCAACCTCTACGCCCGCGGTAAAGTTGCCGCTGTAAACCAAATTAAAGCCGTAAACCTCACCCTGCAGCTCGCCGGCGTCCTTGTTTATTAGCGCAATAAACGGGTTGTGGTGCGGGCTGGAGGCGCCGCGGCGGGAATAAACCTCTTGATTGCCGCAAAACAGCGCCTGGCGGCGAACATGCCGCTCTCTTAGCCAGCTGCCGTCTAAGTGAATTAGGTCAAAACGGTCTTTCCCCGCGGTAAAATCTACCGTGGCGCTTAAGGCGGTTTTAATGTTGGCGGTGTTTGGGCTTTGGTTTTCAATGCGCAGGCTGCGGGTAATGGCATCCAGCTTGGTAAACGCGGTGTAAATTAAGGTAACGCGAATGCCTTGCAGGCTGTCAAACAGCTCCAGCTCTAAGGTGTCGGCCTCGTCCTCCTGCTCTACATAAGTGGCGGGAAGGCCGCTAAGCTGCGGCTTGCCTTTGTAAATTTTGTGCCCGCGGTAGCAAAAGCGCGAAACCTCGGTGCCGTCGGCGTGGTGCAGCTTAACGGTTGGCAGGCGCAAATCGGCGTTTCCAAAGGTAGAAAAATCCAGCGGCAGCACATCTAACCGGCCTTTACCTTTAATTTCGGGCTCCTCGGCCGAAAAGCAACGGCCAATATTTTCTAAATCGTCCGGAAAGCAATTCAGCTTGCTTACCCGCTTGCCGTAGTAAATTTGCACCGGGGCAAAATCGCCCAAAAAGCCAAAGGCGTAAGTGGTGTTGGCCGTATCTAACTGAAAAATGCGGTTTTCCTCAAAATAGCGTATCATAAATTATTCCTCCGTAATATCCCAATTTTAACGCGGGGCTTTTAAACGCAGTGCGTTATTTTTTGTAAATAATATCCTCCCGGGCGGGGCCGTTGGAAACCATTGTAATTTTAAAGCCAATTTGCTGCTCAATAAATTCAATGTACTCGCGGCAGGCCTGCGGCAGCTCGTTGTAATTTTTAATGCCGCGAATATCGGTTTTCCAGCCCTTCAAAACCTTTAGCACCGGCTTTGCCTGCTCTAACCTGCCGGTGGTGGGGAACTCGCCGGTTTGCTCGCCATTTATTTCGTAGGCCACGCAAACTGGAATTTCGTCTAAGTAGCTTAGGGCGTCTACCACGGTTAAAACAACATCGGTAGTGCCCTGCAGCTCGCAGCCGTAGCGGGTTGCTACACAGTCAAACCAGCCCATGCGGCGCGGCCGACCGGTGGTTGCGCCGTACTCGCCGCCATCGCCGCCGTGGTCGCGCAGGGCAGAAGCCTCATCGCCAAAAATTTCGCTTACAAAGGCGCCCGCGCCAACCGCGCTGGAGTAGGCCTTTACTACAGTGTAAATTTCTTTAATATTGTAAGGGGCAACGCCGGCACCAATGGCGCCAAAGCCCGCTAAGGTAGAGCTGGAGGTTACCATGGGGTAAATGCCGTGGTCCGGGTCTTTCAGCGAACCCAGCTGCCCCTCTAACAAAATGTTTTTGCCGGCGGCTTGCGCGTCGCGCAACAGGGCGTGGGTGTTGCCTACCATGCCCTGAATGCCGTCCCGCCATTGCATCATTTTGTTAAAAATTTCGTCTACACTAAGCTCCGGCTTGTGGTACAAATTTTTAAGCAGCACATTTTTAACGGTTAAAACCCGCTCTAATTTTTCGCGCAGGGCGGCCTCGTCAAACAGCTCACAAACCTGAAAACCAATTTTTGCGTATTTGTCAGAGTAAAACGGCGCAATACCCGACTTGGTAGAGCCAAAGCTTTTGCCGGCCAGCCGCTCCTCCTCGTAAGCGTCAAACAACACATGGTACGGCATTACCATTTGCGCCCGCTCGGAAATTACCAGCTTGGGTGCCGGCACCCCGCGGGAGATAACCTCGTGGTATTCCTTTAACAGCTTGTCAACATCCAGCGCAACGCCGTTGCCAACAACATTAACTACATTTTGATTAAACACGCCGGAAGGCAGGGTATGTAACGCAAATTTGCCGTACTGATTTTTAATGGTGTGCCCGGCATTTGCACCGCCCTGAAAGCGCACAACAAGGTCGCACCCGCCTGCCAGCATATCGGTAATTTTGCCTTTGCCCTCGTCGCCCCAATTGGCGCCGACTACTGCTTTAACCATAATAAAATAGCTCCTTTTGCCAAACGGCCATGATTAACTTTATTATACTATACTTTGCGCCGTTATTCAAGAAATTTTAAACAAAATTACGCTGAACTTGATTTTTAGTTGAAATTGTTGTTTTTTAATAGTATAATAGGGTAAAAGAAAGGGGCAAGCGGCGTGACTTTAGTGATTTTTGGCTCGGCTAAAAAAAACGGCTTTACCGGGCAGCTGCTGCAGCGGGAACTAAGCCAAAACCGGAAAAAATACCCCGGCCCCGTTCGGTTTTTTTACTGCTTTGAGCATTTAATTGCCCCTTGCAGCGGCTGCGGCGAATGCCGCCAAACCGGCCGCTGCCGCCACGAAGATTTAACCGCCTTTCACCGCGATTTTTTGGCCGCAACGCAGCTTGTTTTTGCTTTTCCGGTTTACAACGGTTCGGTGCCCGCGCCGCTAAAAGCGCTGCTCGACCGTTTTCAGCCCTATTACGAGCTGCATTTTAAAGGCCAAAGCCCCTTTGCAAAAAAACGCCCGGTTACCGTGGTAATTACCGCCGGGGCCAAAAACACAACACCGCAGCCCCTGCTAAGCCAGTTAAAGCCGGTTTTTTCGGTTACCGGGGGGCAGCTGCAGCGCTGCCTGCTTTTAGCGGGAACCGATGGCAACAACCCTACCCTTACGGTGCTGAATAAGGATGAAGCTTTATGACCCAAAACGAACACAACGAATTTGATCGCATTGTTCCGCAGGAGCTGTTTCAAAGCGGGCAGCTGCGGGTAATTATTTGCTACGCCTTAGCGGCGGTAAACCAGCCGGTGCCGGGCACCGAGCTTTCGCAGCTGCTGCACTACAACAATGTGGCTAATTATTTTGATGTGCAAACAGCCATTTCGGAGCTGGAGCGCGACGGCCTTTTGGTAACGGAAAAAGACCTTTTAACCCTAACCGAAGAAGGGCGCTCGGCCGCCGAGACCCTGCGGGAGACCGTTTCGGCCCCGCTGCGCAAAAAGCTTTACAACGCGGTTGTTAAAATGCTGGGGCGCTACCGCAGCGCGCACGACACCTCGGTAGAGCTTACGCCAAACGGCTCGGGCTGGATGTTAAACTACCGCGTACAGGGGGAGCACAGCAATTTACTGGCTTTTCAAATTCAATTACCCAACGAGGCGCAGGCCTTAGCGCTAAAAGAAAAAATTAGCGCCGACCCTAAATATTACGGCGATATGCTTATACGGCTATTAACCGAAAATCGAGAGAACAATTAGCCAAGCACGGCGCCCAAGCAAAGGGGTAAAGCGGCAGGGCCAAAGTGCCAAACACCGGGTGCTTTTGGCTTTGGGCAGGCTTAGGGCCTTTGCGGGCAAATCCGGCTGCTGCCGGCTTAAAATTTAAACTGGAGGAACAAAAATGAAAGTAATTGGCGTTGATGTTGGCGGGACCAAATGTGCCGTGACCGCCGGCTACACCGAGGGCAACAAGCTAACCATTTGCGATAAAAAGGGGTTTGCCACCGACACTTCAAAATCGGCCGACGAAATGATGGCGCAGCTGTTTAAAATTACCGAGGAATTTATAAAAACCTACGGGGCCGAGGTTATTGGCATTTCCTGCGGGGGGCCGCTGGACTCTAAAACCGGGACGATTATTTGCCCGCCGAACCTGCCGAACCTGCACCATTTTAACATTACCAAAGCCTTTAGCAACAAATTTGGCCTGCCCTGCCATTTGCAAAATGACGCCAACGCCTGCGCGCTGGCCGAGTGGCTTTACGGTGCGGGCGAGCGCTGCGAAAACATGGTATTTTTAACCTTTGGCACCGGGCTGGGCGCCGGGCTGATTTTAGACGGCAAGCTTTACGAGGGCACCAACGGCAACGCCGGCGAGGTGGGGCACATTCGCCTAAGCGAAAACGGCCCGGTTGGCTTTGGCAAGGCCGGCTCGTTTGAGGGGTTTTGCTCGGGCGGCGGCATTGCGCAGCTGGGCTACACCATGGGTCTGGCGGCATACCAGCGCGGCGAGCGCCCGCTGTACTTTGACCCCAAAACCGCGCCCGGCTCTATTACCGCAAAATCTATTGCCATTGCGGCCGAGCAGCACGGCGACAAAACCGCCATTGAGGTTTACCGCCGCTGCGGCGAGTATTTAGGCAAAGGTCTTTCTATTATTGTAGACCTGCTAAACCCGCAAAAAATTGTTATTGGCAGCATTTTTCAGCGCTCCCGCAACGGCATTTGGCCTGCCTGCGCCGAAATTATGCAGCAGGAGGCGTTAGATATTTCGCTGGGCTGCTGCGAGGTTGTTGCCGCGCAATTAATTGAAAATATTGGCGATTACGCCGCCCTGACCGTAGGCGTTTACGGGCACGGATTAAAAGGAGAATAAAAAATGGAACCATTTTTTAAAGAAGTTACCGAGCTTACCACCCGTTACCCGGCGCTGGCCGAGCAGGCCGAAACCGTTCAAGCCGCGGCCGAGCTGGTAATTAACTGCTACAAAAACGGCGGCAAGGTTTTAATTTGCGGCAACGGCGGCTCTGCGGCCGACAGCACCCACATTGTAGGCGAGCTGATGAAAGGCTTTTTAAAAAAGCGCCCGGTAGAGGGTGCCTTAAAGCAGCAGCTGCAGGCCAAAAACCCCGAGCTGAGCGATTCGTTTTTTGAAAAACTGCAGGTTGGCCTGCCGGCGGTTAATTTGTGTGAATCGGCCGCGCTGCTTACCGCTTTTTGCAACGATGTTGACCCGGCCTTTATTTTTGCGCAACAGGCCTTTGGGCTGGGCAAGCCGGGCGATGTTTTAATTGGCATTAGCACCTCCGGCAATGCCGAAAATGTAAACAACGCCGTTAGCATTGCCAAGGCCGCCGGGCTTAAAACCGTTGGGCTTACCGGGGCTAAGGGCGGCCGCCTGTTGCAAAACGCCGACCTTTGCATTCGGGTCCCCGAAACCGAGACCTTTAAAGTGCAGGAGCTGCACCTGCCGGTGTACCACTGCATTTGCGCTGCCGCCGAGGCCGCGTTTTTTGAAAAATAAAACTGTGTAAAAATTTTACCGGCGCCGCTTTTGCACAAAGCGGCGCCAATTTTTTAAACCAATTGTTTTTTAAGGTGAATTTTGACGGGGGATTTTTTACCGGAAACTTTCAGCCGGTAAATTTTTAACGGCGCCTTTTGGCAATAACTTTGAACGGAAAGGTTTTCCAGAGGTTTTTTGCCGGCGGCTTTTGAACCTTTAAAGCAAGCCTTACACCGGGCGGCGCTCAGGTTAAAATTTTTAGGTTTTTTTAGCCTGCAATTTAAAATTGTTAAGCAAAATTTGCAACCGGCTTACGGTTTGCAGGTATTCAAAAAATATTCATTTTTTGCTTGACAGCCGCCGCGTTTTGTGGTATAAATTTAAACATCAAAGGCAACGGTGTCTTGGTTTTTAGCCAAGGTACCGTTGTTTATTTTTTATTACATTATTTAATATAAAGGCAGGGCAATGGCGTTCTGAGTTTTTACTTAAGGCGGTGTTGCCCTGCTTTTATATTTAAAGGAGCGTGAACGGGCATGAAACAGCGAACAAAAAAAGGATGCGGCGTTACAGGCACGGTTTTGTGGCAGCGCCGCTGCCGCTACCATTGCCGACAGCGTTAAACTGTTGAACCGCAATACATACATTTTACAGCAGTTATAAATGAAAGCTTTAAAGGAGGTAATGAATCATGACTGTTGAATTTTGGTTTTTAATTGGCGCAGCCCTGGTGTTTTGGATGCAAGCGGGCTTTGCCATGGTTGAAACCGGCTTTACCCGCGCAAAAAACGCCGGTAACATTATTATGAAAAACTTAATGGATTTTTGTATTGGCACGGTAGTGTTCTCCCTTTTAGGGTACACTTTAATGATGGGCGAGGACACCTTATTTGGTTTAATTGGCCTGCCAAACATGGATTTATTTGCAAACTTTAAGGCCTTTATTGCCAGCCCGGCCGACAGCAGCTTTACCGGCGCTTCTACCTTTGTTTTTAACCTGGTATTTTGCGCTACGACCGCTACCATTGTTTCGGGTGCCATGGCAGAGCGCACCAAGTTTTCTGCCTACTGCATTTATTCGGGCGTGATTTCACTGGTGGTTTACCCTATAGAGGCCCACTGGATCTGGGGCGGCGGCTGGCTTTCGCAATTAGGCTTTCACGATTATGCCGGTTCCTGCGCCATTCACATGGTTGGCGGTATTGCCGCTTTGGTAGGCGCCATTTTCTTAGGCCCGCGCATTGGTAAATATGTAAAAGATAAAAAAGGCAAGGTTACCAAGGTAAACGCCATTCCCGGCCACTCTATTACCTTAGGCGCGTTGGGTGTGTTTATTTTGTGGTTAGGCTGGTACGGCTTTAACGGCGCAGCCGCCAGAACCCCTTCGGAGTTGGCCTCGATATTTTTAACCACCACCATTGCCCCCTCGGTTGCAACGGTTACCACCATGCTGTACACCTGGTTTAAAAACGGCAAGCCGGATGTTTCCATGTGCTTAAACGCCTCTCTTGCCGGGTTGGTTGGCATTACGGCCGGCTGCGACGCCATGGACGCGATTGGCGCCACGGTTGTTGGTATTGTTTCGGGCATTTTGGTTGTAGTTGTAGTAGAAGTGTTAGACCTTAAATTGCACATTGACGACCCGGTTGGCGCCGTTGGCGTGCACCTGGCAAACGGTGTTTGGGGCACCGTTGCCGTTGGCCTGTTAGCCAACCCCGACGCCCCTGCCGGCCTTTCCGGCCTGTTCTACACCGGTGATTTTAAACTATTTGGCCTGCAGCTGTTAGGCTTTGCCAGCGTAGCCGCTTACGCCACGGTAATGATGATTATTACCTTTGCGCTAATTAAAAAGTTCCACGGCCTGCGCTGCACCGCCGAGGAGGAAATTACCGGTTTGGATATTACCGAGCACGGCCTGCCCAGCGCCTACCCCGACTTTATGCCGGCGGTAAACAAGTACGGCGCTTACGCCGGCGACGACGGCATTGTTGCCACCACCGAGGGCTCCGATGTACCGGTTGCCGAGGCTGTACCGGTTAAAAAGGTTCCCACCTTTGAAAAGGGAGAGACCAAGCTGACCAAAATTGAAATTATTTGCAAAGAGGCACGGTTTGACGCTTTAAAAGAGGCCATGAGCCAGCTGGGCATTACCGGCATGACCGTTTCGCACGTTTTGGGCTGCGGCGTTCAAGGCGGGCGGCCGGAATATTACCGCGGCGTTCAGGTAGAAACCAACCTGCTGCCTAAGGTGCAGGTAGATATTGTGGTAAGCAAGGTTCCGGTTCAAAGCGTTATTGATGTTGCCAAAAAGGTGCTGTACACCGGCCACATTGGCGACGGCAAGATTTTTGTTTACGATGTAGAGGACGCAGTTAAAATTCGCACCGGCGAAACCGGGTACGACGCATTGCAGGACGCAGAATAAGAAGTTCCTTTCAAACAAAATCAATTCCCAAGCACTTTTACCGTAAATTTTGCCCCGGCGGCTTACCGGCTGCCGGGGCAATTTTTTTTAACCGCTTATTTACTTTAAGCTGCCATTTAGTTTGTAAAACAAAGCGTACAAAATAAATGCCCATGCGGCCGTAAAAGCCGGACGGGCATTTTTGTTACATAGGCTTGCGCCAAACCATTTTGTTTACTACCCCGGTGTAAGACTGAATAATTTTAACCACCTTGGTAGAAACATTTTCTTCTACATAATCCGGCACGGGAATACCAAAGGCGCCGTCGCGGTTTAGCTCCACGGCGGTTTCTACCGCCTGCAGCAAGCTTTTTTCATCAATGCCCGCCAACACAAAGCAGGCTTTATCTAACGCTTCGGGCCGCTCGGTAGAGGTACGAATACAAACCGCGGGGAACGGGCTGCCAATTGAGGTAAAAAAGCTGCTTTCCTCGGGCAGGGTGCCGCTGTCTGAAATAACGGCAAAGGCGTTCATTTGCAGGTGGTTGTAATCGTGAAAGCCCAGCGGCTCATGCTGAATCACACGGGGGTTTAGCTGAAAGCCGGATTGCTGCAGCCTTTTTTTGCTGCGCGGGTGGCAGGAGTACAAAATAGGCATATTGTACTTTTCAGCCAGTTTGTTAATGGCGTTAAAAAGGGAGAGAAAGTTTTGCTCGGTATCTATATTCTCCTCCCGATGGGCGGAAAGCAGCAAATACTTTTGCGGCTGCAAACCCAGCTTTTGCAAAATAGTGCTTTGGCGAATTTTTTCTAAATTGCGGTGCAGCACCTCTGCCATGGGGGAGCCGGTTACATAGGTGCGCTCCTTTGGCAGGCCGCACTCGGCCAAATAGCGGCGCGCGTGTTCTGAGTAGGCCATATTTACATCCGAAATAATATCTACAATCCGGCGGTTGGTCTCCTCCGGCAGGCATTCATCCTTACAGCGGTTGCCGGCCTCCATGTGAAAAATAGGAATATGCAGCCGCTTGGCCGGAATGGCCGAAAGGCAGGAGTTGGTATCCCCTAAAATCAGCAGCGCGTCCGGCTTAATTTGGCTCATAAGCTTGTAAGAGCAGTTAATAATGTTGCCAACAGTAGCGCCCAGGTCGTCGCCTACGGCGTCCATGTAAACCTCCGGCGCCTGCAGCGACAAATCGTGAAAGAAAATGCCGTTTAAATTGTAATCGTAATTCTGGCCGGTGTGGGCCAAAATGCAGTCAAAATAACGGCGGCACTTTTCAATTACCGCGGCTAAACGAATAATCTCCGGCCGGGTGCCAACAATAATCAACAGCTTTAAACGGCCGTTGTTTTTAAAGCTTAGGTTTGAATAATCTAATTTAATATCCATTTTTACCCCCGCTTACTGCTGCATATTTTTCAGCTCTTGCTGAATGTATTGTAAGGAGGCAATTTTTTCCTTCGTTTGCTGCACATTTAAAATGCGGGTGTTGTTAGAGTTAAACTCGGTAAGGGTGTTGCGCTTCTCGTCGCCCTCTTTAAAATATTTATCGTAATTCAGGCCGCGATTATCGGCCGGAACCCGGTAAAAGTTGCCCATATCAACCGCCTTGGCGCACTCCTCGTTGGTAAGCAGGGTTTCGTACATTTTTTCGCCGTGGCGAATACCAATTACTTTAATATCCTCTTTTTTGCCGCCAAACAGCTCGCAAACAGCCTCGGCCTGGGTTTGAATGGTGCAGGCCGGCGCTTTTTGAATAAGCAGATCGCCGTTTTCGCCGTGCTCAAAGGCAAACAGAACTAAATCTACCGCCTCCTCCAGCGACATAATAAACCGTGTCATTTTAGGCTCGGTAAGGGTAATGGGGTTGCCTTTTTTAATTTGGTCAATCCAAAGCGGAATAACCGACCCGCGCGAGCACATTACATTGCCGTAGCGGGTGCAGCAAATTTTGGTGTTGCCCGAATTGCGCGATTTTGCCACCGCAACCTTTTCTTCAATGGCTTTGGTAATGCCCATGGCGTTAATGGGGTAGGCGGCCTTGTCGGTAGAAAGGCAAATAACGCATTTTACGCCGGCCTCAATAGCGGCGGTTAAAACATTATCGGTACCAATTACATTGGTGCGCACCGCCTCCATTGGAAAAAACTCGCAGGAGGGCACCTGCTTTAACGCGGCGGCGTGAAAAATGTAATCTACCCCGTGCATGGCGCCGCGGCAAGACTCCAGCGAGCGAACGTCGCCAATATAAAACTTAATTTTTTCGGCCACCTCGGGCATTTTGGTTTGGAACTCGTGACGCATATCGTCCTGCTTTTTTTCATCGCGCGAAAAAATGCGGATCTCGCCAATATCGGTTTTTAAAAAACGGTTCAGCACCGCGTTGCCGAAAGAGCCGGTTCCCCCCGTAATTAAAAGTGTTTTGCCGGTAAACAGTGACATATTAATACCCCTTTATTTTAAAAAATGGGAGTGCACGATGCACCAATTTTAATAATTTTACCACTTTTTTTAGTGCCTGTCAACTTGTGTTTTTTAAAGGCCCGGGCGGCCAAGGGCAAACCGCCGCCAAAACAGTTTAGCCCGGGCCGGCACAGCCGGTAAGCCAACAAAATCGTGCCTTGTGCGGCTTTGCTGCACAAAATTGGCCCCTGCCGGTTTAAGTTTTAACAAAAGCGCGGGTAATTTTTAAAAATTACCCGCGCTTAAATTTTTTAAACCCCGGCGCCCCGTTGGGTGCGGCGGGGTTTGTTGGTACAACCGGGTTAAGCCTGCGTACTAAGGTAAATTTGCACACCGAGTTTTAGCTGTTAGCCGGGTTAGCTTGCACACAAGGGCGATCTTGTACGCCGGGTTGAACCTGCGTGCCGAAATAACCTGTGCGCTGCCGGCCGCAGCGGCGCGTTACGCCTCGGCAGCGTGCTTTTTGCGCAGATTTTCCTCCACCATCATATTTTTCACCTTCATTAGGCGGGTGGTGGTGCTGCGTTCATTTTCATCCAGCTTCATGGTAATGTAGCGAATGGTTTCCTCATACCGCGGGATCATTACATGCTCCAGCGCATTTACCCGGCGGCGGGTCTTTTCAATTTCGGCCGCCATAAGCTGGCAGGATTTTTCTACCTCGGCCAGGCGGATCAGATCCGGCAGCACCTGGGAAAGGGCGGTTACCGCGTCGTCTAAATCGCCGGAGGTGTACGCAAACCCGTAGGAAAACATATCGCTCATATCATCCGTTTTAAACTGAATGTTAAATTCCGGAATCATTACGCTCATAACATTTTTTTCGCTAACGCTTAAATGTACCTCCTGCTTCGGCAGCGCCAAAGCGGTGTTGATTTCGGCGTTGCTCATAACGCTTTTGGCAATGGCCATGTGGCTATTGGCGTTTTTTAGCGCTGCCTCAACCTTTACGCGCAGGCGCTGGTTTTCGCGTACCAAGTCCATAAACTGGCGCATCAGCTCGTCGCGTTTATCTTTCAGCAGCTTGTGCCCGCGGCGCGAGGTATTCAGCTTCTTTTTTAGGTTTGAAAGCTCCATGCGGGTGGGGTTTACATTTAAAATTGCCAAGCGGCTCACCTCCCTTTTATTCTGCCGGCAAGGCCAAACGGCCCGGCCTTAATGCTCGGCACCGGCGGCGTTGTTATGATCATAATACTTTGCCAAAAACTTTTCGTCAATTCGCTTTAGCTCGCTGCGCGGCAAAATTTTAAGCAGTTCCCAGCCAATATCCAGCGTTTGCTCAATAGTGCGGTTGGTTTGGTACCCTTGGGAAACGTACTTTTCCTCAAACGCGTCGGCAAATTCGGCGTATTTTTTATCTACCTCGGTTAGGGCCGATTCACCCAAAATGGTCATAAGCTCTTTACAATCCTTGCCGCGGGCGTAGGCCGAAAACAGCTGGTTCATGGTGTTGGAATGGTCGGCGCGGGTCTTGCCCTCGCCAATGCCTTTATCCTTTAACCGGGAAAGGGAGGGCAAAACATCAATTGGCGGCGTAATGCCCTTGCGGTACAGCTCGCGGGAGAGTATAATTTGCCCCTCGGTAATGTAACCCGTAAGGTCGGGAATGGGGTGGGTCTTATCGTCCTCCGGCATGGTTAAAATAGGGATCATGGTAATAGAGCCGTTGCAGCCCTGCTGGCGGCCGGCCCGCTCGTAAATCGAGGCCAGATCGGTATACATATAGCCGGGGTAACCGCGACGGCCGGGCACCTCTTTACGGGCAGCCGAAACCTCGCGCAATGCGTCGGCATAATTGGTAATATCGGTTAAAATTACCAGCACGTGCATCCCTTTTTGAAAGGCTAAATATTCGGCCGCGGTTAGGGCCATTTTAGGGGTGGCAATACGCTCAATGGCCGGGTCGTTGGCCAGGTTTACAAACAGCACGGTACGGTCTAAGGAGCCGGCCTCGCGAAAGCTGTTTACAAAGTAGTTAGATTCCTCAAAAGTAATACCCATGGCGGCAAAAACAACGGCAAACTGCTCGTTCGTTCCGCGCACCTTTGCCTGCCGGGCAATTTGCGCCGCAAGGTTTGAATGCGGCAGGCCCGAGGCCGAAAAAATTGGCAGCTTTTGCCCGCGAACCAGGGTATTTAACCCGTCGATTGCCGAAACCCCGGTTTGAATAAACTCCTGCGGGTAGCGGCGGGCGGCGGGGTTCATGGGGTGACCGTTTACATCCAGCCGCATTTCGGGAATAATTTCCGGCCCGTTATCAATCGGTCGGCCCAACCCGTCAAACACGCGGCCCAGCATATCGGTAGAAACGCCCAGCTCCATTTGGCGGCCCAAAAAGCGCACCTTGCTGTTGGCCAGGTTAATGCCGGTAGAGCTTTCAAACAGCTGCACCAGCGCGTTGGTGCCGTCAACCTCCAGCACGCGGCAGCGGCGGGTCTCGCCGCTTTCCAGCTCAATTTCGCCCAGCTCGTTGTAGGCAACGCCCTGCACCTGCTTTACCAGCATTAACGGGCCCGAAACCTCTTCAATTGTTCTGTACTCCTTTGGCATTTAGCGTTCCTCCTGTTCGGCGGCTTTTACCGCAGCTTGCAGCTCGTTTAACACCGCGTTGTACTTTTCGTCAATCTGCTCCTCGGGCGTGTACTTAAAGCGGCCAATTTGCTCGCGCACCGGCAGGTTTGCCAGCGTTTCAATGTTCGCGTTTTGCGCCACCGCTTTTGCACATTCATCGTAATAGGCTAAAATTAACCGCATCATATAAAGCTGCTTTTTCAGCGAAGTGTAGGTATCTACCTCGTGAAAGGCCAGCTGGTGCAAAAAGTCCTCGCGAATGGAGCGGGCCGTTTCCATTTTTAAACGGTCGCCCGGCGATAAAGCGTCCATGCCAACCAGCTTAACAATTTCATCTAACTTAGCCTCATCCTGCAGCAGTGCCATTAAGCGGCCGCGCAGCTTCATCCAGTCCGGATCTACATTTTTTTCAAACCACGGGGCTAAAGAGTCGGTGTAAAGCGAGTAGCTGGTAAGCCAGTTAATAGCGGGGAAGTGCCGCTTGTAGGCCAGGGCGGAATCTAACCCCCAGAACACCTTAACAATACGCAGGGTGGCCTGCGAAACCGGCTCGGAAATATCGCCGCCGGGGGGCGAAACCGCCCCAATTACCGAAAGGGCGCCCTCGCGCGCGTCCTGCCCTAAAGAAATCACATGCCCGGCACGCTCGTAAAACTGCGCCAAACGGCTGCCAAGGTAGGCGGGGTAGCCCTCCTCGCCCGGCATTTCCTCTAACCGGCCGGACATTTCGCGCAGCGCCTCGGCCCAGCGGGAGGTAGAATCGGCCATAAGGGCTACCGAATAGCCCATGTCCCTAAAATATTCGGCAATGGTAATGCCGGTGTAAATAGAGGCCTCACGCGCGGCTACCGGCATATCGGAGGTGTTGGCAATAAGCACCGTGCGCTCCATTAAGGATCTGCCGGTGTGCGGGTCGATCAGCTCCGGAAACTCGTTTAAAACATCGGTCATTTCGTTGCCGCGCTCGCCGCAGCCAATGTAAACTACAATATCGGCCTCGGCCCATTTTGCCAGCTGGTGCTGCGTTACCGTTTTGCCCGAGCCAAACGGGCCGGGAATAGCGGCCACGCCGCCTTTGGCAATGGGGAACATGGCGTCTATTACGCGCTGGCCGGTAATGAGCGGCTTGTCGGGGCTTAGCTTTTTGGCGTACGGGCGCCCTTTACGAACCGGCCATTTTTGCATAAGGCTCAGCGGCAGCTCGCCCTTTTCGGTCTGCAGCACGCAAACGGTTTGGTCTACTTTAAAATCGCCGGCGGTAATGCTTTTAACCGTGCCGGATTTTCCCGGCGGGACCATAATTTTTTGGGTTACAATGTCGGTCTCCCGCACGGTGCCTAAAACATCGCCCTCTAAAACCTTGTCGCCTACCTGAACGGTAGGCTCAAAATGCCAAATTAAATCGCGCTTTAGGGCGCTGACCTCTACGCCGCGCTCTAAATTATTACCGGATATTTTCATAATATCGTCCAGCGGGCGTTGAATCCCGTCAAAAATGCTGCCAATTAAGCCGGGGCCCAGTTCTACGCTCATAGGCTCGCCGGTAGATTCCACCGGCTCCCCGGTGCCAAGGCCCGAGGTTTCCTCGTAAACCTGAATCGAAGCCCTGTCTCCGTGCATTTCAATAATCTCGCCAATCAGGCGCTGATTGCTGACCCGCACTACATCAAACATATTTGCGTCACGCATACCGTCCGCCACTACCAGCGGGCCGGCAACCTTGGTAATAATCCCCTTGCTCATTTTAAAGTTACACCTCAATCCTGATTTTGCAAAATGTTAGAGCCCACGGCGCGCTCCACACTTTTAAACACATTCCGCAGCCCGTTTCCGGTGTTGCCTAAAACGCCCGGAATTAAAATAATAGCCGGCAGCGGTTTGTCGTTATAACGGGCAATCTCCTGCGCTAAGCCCTGCGCCAGCGCCTCGGTAATATAAATAACGCCGTAGCCGTTTTGCGCCAGGCGGTGCAGGGTCTCGCCGGCCTTTTTTATCTCGGCCGGTTCAAACGCAAAGGTTTCCAACCCCAGCGCGGCGTAGCCGCTAATGCTGGCAGCGTCCCCCATACAGGCAAGTTTATACATAAAGCGCCCTCACCCTCTTTTCAATATCCTCACGGCTAATACCGTTTTGTTTACAGTTAAAAATAATGCGAACCGTTTTTAGCTCGGCGGCTACGGCAAAGTAGTAGGCCGCCAGGGGCTGCGGCCCAAGGCTAATTAGCCGGGCCTCGTCTAACAGCTGCAGCAGCCGGTCGTCGCAAAACCTTTCAAAGCTTGAAAAGCCCTTTAAGGCGGCCTTGCCGGCCGCCGGCCCCCAAACGGTTGTAAGGTAGGCGACAAGCTCCTCGGTGCTTTGGGCGGCAGCTGCAGCCAACGCCGCAGCGTTTAAGGCGGGGCTTTGCGGCAGCAGCGGTTTCATAAACGCGGCGTCCTTACCACGGCTGCACAGCCGCAGCGCCGCTTGAAACGCAGCACCTTGCAGCCGGGCGGCGGCAATTTTTAAAAACAGGCTGCAGCGGGTGCTTTCAGCCATTTGGTACTGCACCGCCAAGGCGGCGTTATCTAAATAAACATCTGTAGCAAAGCCGTCGGCCGTTTGGGTAATAAGGCGGTAGGCCTGCTCGGCCGGCTGCCTTAAATAGGGGGGTAAAAGTGAAAAGCGCTTTTCCCGCAGGGCCTGCTGCAATAATTCTACGCTTGTTAAAGCCGGTGTTTGAATAAGCCCGGCCAGCTCGCAGCCCGAAACCAACGCCTTTAAAACGGCTTTAAGGTTGTGAAAATCGTTTGGTACAATTAAAAATTGCAGCTCGGCGGCGTCCGGCGCGCACTCACTTAAAAGTGCCCAGCAATTTTCGGCCCGTTTTTGCAGCAGGGCGTTTAAATTTTCGGTCTCCTCAGCCTCCTGCCAGCCAAGGTCGGCCAAAACTCTAAAAAATTCGCGTGCGTCGGCCGCGGCAATCAGCCGCTCGGTGTCGGCCTTTTTCAGCAGCGCCGCTTCATGCACGCGCACCTTGGCAACGGCGTAGGCGTACTCGGTGTCTTTTAACATATCTGTTTTCCTCCGGCAAAGGCAGCAAGGGCTGGCCGGCAAAAGCCGTTTGCCCGGCGCCTTAAAATTAAAGGGTACGGCCTTACAGCGTTGCCCGCCCGGCCGCCGCGGTAACCTGCGGCGCCTTAAAAGGCCAAAAAGCTTGCCGTTTTGGGTTGTAAATTTTTTGCTGTATTTTAAGCAAAGCCCGCAGCAGGCACCGGCGTTTTGCCGGGGCCGCACGCTTAAAAGCTTAACCTAAGAGCTAAACCCTGCCCCGCGTTAGGCAAACAACATGGCGGCAAGGCTGTCTTTTAATTCGTCCCGTTTTTCCCGCAGCAGAGCGGCAAAGGTGCAATTTTGCTCTACCTTACCGTAGCGCAAAATAAACCCGTTTTTAAGGCTTGCGGGAACCGCCTTTAGCTCGGGGTAGGGGGCCAAAAGCCTTTCGGCCAGGGCGTTACAGTCCCGCTCGTTCAGCAAAACCTCGCCCGGCTGGCCGGTGCGGCACTTTTTTAACAGCCCCTGCAGCGCGGTAAAGTATTCCTCGCCCGAAAGGGCGTTTAGCTGCTCGGCCACGGCGGCCAGCGTTTGCTCTAACAGCAAAGCCCTTGCCTCCAGCGCCCTGCGGCTTTGCAAGGCTTCGGCGGCGCTTTGCGCTTTTTGCCTTCGGGTTTGGTACAAAGCCCTGGCGTTTTCGGCGGCGGTGTTGTAGGCCTGTTCGGCCGCCTTTTCGCCCCGGGCGGTTATTTCGTTTGCCTGCTGCTGCGCTTTTTGCAGCACCTCGTTGCAGGCGGCGTCGCCGTCTTTTTTAATTTGGGCAATAATTTTTTCTAAGCCGGTCATGGTAATTCCCCCGGTTTAACCAATTTGAACGCCGGAAACAATTAAAATAGAAACCAGCAGCGCTAAAATAGCGTAGGTTTCAACCATGGCGGCCATAATTAACGCTTTGCTGCTTTGCTCGGGCTTTTTGGCAACAATGCCAACGCCGGCCGCGGCGGTTTTGCCCTGCGCAATGGCCGAAAACAGGCCGGTAATTGCAATTGGCATACAGCCGCCAAACAGCGCCAGGCCCTGGTTTAGGGTTACCGCAGCGGCGCTGCCGCCAATTGCCCCAACCTTAGAAAGCACCAGCACCGCCACCAGCAGGCCGTACAGGCCCTGCGTACCAGGCAGCAGCTGCAAAATTAAAACCTTACTGAATTTACCCGGATCCTCGGACACCAAACCGGCGGCCGCCTGACCCACCAGGCCAACGCCCTTAGCCGAACCAATGCCCGCCAGCAGCGCCGCCAGCGCAGCGCCTAAAATTGCAATTTCAAACCCAATGTTGTTAAAAATTGTTGCCATGTTCATCATTCATTTTCCTCCTTGAATTTTACATATTGCGTTTGTACCTTTAAGGGTGCAAAGGCGCGGCCTCCACCCTCGTAAAACTTTGAAAACAGCTCAACAAACTGCAGCCGCGCCGCGTGTACATAGGCGCCCAGCAAATTAACGGCAATGTTCAGCCCGTGCCCTAACGGAAAAACAATTAACAGCAGTACTGTTTTAAGCACCATGTTTTCGGGCATGGTGGCCATCATATTAATTACCCCGGCAATAGAGCCGGTAGCAAGCCCCAGCGCCAGCAACCGCGAGTAGGAAAGAATATCGCCCAGCCAGCCCGAGGCAAAATTGTACATTCCGTACAACCCGCCCAGCAGCCGCTTTAAGGGGTTGCGGCTGGCCCTTGCGCTGGTTAGCACAAAAATAACGGCGCCCGCTGCGGCAAGGTACAGCCCGTAGGTTGAAAGCCGGCTGTTTACCGGCACAAAAATGCCGGCGCCAAAGGGCATAATGCCTAAAATCATGCAATACACCGGCAGGGTGTCAAACACGGCGTCAAACACCTTGTGCTGCCGCAGCAGCTGCCAGCAGTTTACCGCCACGCCCACAAACAGGTGAATAATACCTAATAAAAACGAAACCAGCAGCAGCTTTACCGGGTTGGCCATTGGCTCAAACCACAGCGCAATTTGCGAGGTGGTAATGGTGGTGTGAAAATAATTTTTGGCAATCACGGGAATAATATCGCCAAACCAGCTGCCAAAAAGCGCCCCCCAAAACACGGTGGAAATACCGCAGTAAAAAAACATTTTAAGGCTGCGGCGCAGCGTGCCCTCTACCTTAGATTTTTTAAGAATAAGCCCGGTTACCAGCGTCATAACCAGGCCGTAGCCGGCATCCGAAAGCATCATACCAAAAAACAGGTAGTAAAAAAACGCAAAAATGGGGGTGGGGTCGGTATCCTGCCGGTTGGGCAAGGCGTACATTTCGGTAATGGCCTCGGCCGGGGCGTTAAATCGGTTGTTTTCCAGCAGCACCGGGGGGTCTTCCTCTGGCGGCGGGTTGCTTACCGTTATGGCAACGCTAAAACGTTTTTCCAGCTCTTTGGTTAGCGGGAAGGCATTTTTTTGGGCAATCCACCCGCATAAGATCAAGGTCTTATCGGTGGTGCCGGCCGCCTGCAGCGCACGGTACTGGTCTCGCTTTAGGGTTAAAAGGTCTATTAAAAAGTGCAGCTCCCGCTGGCGGCCCGAAAGGGCCTTTAAAGCCTTGGTATTTTCCTCAATTTGGGTCTGCAGGCGCTTGTTTTCGGCCAAATAACGCTCCAGCCGCACCTTTGGCGGGTGCGCGGTTGGGTCGGCCGGCTGCGCAAAGCCCAATTTTCGGGCAGCGGCAAGCACCGCCTGCTGCACCGAGCGGTGGCAAAACACCACGGCACGGGTTTGCTCCTTAGCGCCGGGCAGCACCTTGGCTTCTACTAAATTGGTGTTAGCGGCTTTGCCAAGCTCGGCCGTTAGCTGCTCGGCCGTAAAAGCGCCGGGCAGGCTGCCAACCGCACAGGCTACATTTTCGGTGCCCGAAAAGCGCTGCGGAATATCCAGCTCCCGCCACGGGGCTAATTGGTCGTAAAGCGCCTGGTTGCGGGCAATGGCCGCGTTATTTTCCTGCACTGTGCGTACACGGTTTAAAATTTCAAAGCACAGGTTTAAATAGCGCTCCGGCCGTTCGGCCAGTTCGCCAAAACGGTGCTTTTCAATTGCCGTTCGGCCGTCTAAAAAGGTAAACATCCCCTTTAGCCCGGTATTTTCCGGCGCGTAAAGGTTTAGCTGCTCTAACGCACGCTCGGCCGTTTGCAGGTTTTTTTCTAACAACTGCACCTGCGCCGCGGTGTTCAGCCGTACGGTCTGCTCGTCGTCAAACCGCGTTAGCTCCAACACCCCACGCCGCTGCAGGCGTTCTACTATTTTTTTGCTGTCGGTCAGCAGAGCAACAATTTCAATTTTTTGCATGGTCAGCTTTGCCAAATAAACCACCTCCGTTGGTGCGGCAAGGCGTTCGCGTTTTGCATTAATTTTGCCGGTTTTAAGCCGCTTTTTAAAGGCTGGGGCAATGCGTTAAAGCGTGCTGCCCCAAAGGGGTAAAGCGGTTTTGCACGGGTGTAAAAGCTAAAACACAACCTGCGGTACCAGCCCGTGCAGGGCCGTTTTAACAGGCAATTTAAAAATTTAACACCTGTTTTACGGCCGATTTTACGGCTTGCTCGTGCTTAGGGGCAACCGCCTGCCGCAGCTGCTCGGCCGCTTTGGCCGCCTGCTGCTCGGCGGCGGCTAAAAGCTGTTGCTGCTCCCCCTCGGCCTGCTGCAAAAGGCGCTGCTTTTCGCTTTCGGCACGCTGCAAGGCGTTTTCGCGCGCTGCTTTTGCGCCCTGCTCGGCGGCGGCTACAAGTGCGGCCGCCTGCGCCTTGCTTTGCGTTAGGGCATTTGCGGCTTCGGCCTCAGCGGCTTTAATTTTTTCTACCGTTTGGGAAACCATATGAACCCCCCTTAAAATTTATGTCTGTTTTCATAATACCCTGACCACGGCCTTGATGATGAACAAAGTATGAACAAAGTAAGAAAAGTTGTTAATAATCTAACAAATCGGCCAAATTGTCTAAAAAATAACAAGGCAACCACGACGGTACAGAACACGCACGGCGGCCGGTTGCAAAAAAATTTACCGAATACCACTTGCAAAATTTAACGGTTGAAAATACGCTAAGATTATTGTATAATTTTATTATTAAAATATTCATATAAAGGTTGGTGCTACGGGCAAGGCCTGCTTTTGTTGGCTTTGGCACCCGGTTTGGCCCGGCCTTTATTTGGGGGTAAATTTATGAAAAAATTAATTAGCGTTTTTGCTGCAATTGCCTTGCTTTTGGCGCTTGTGGTACCGTGCGGTGCGGCCGAGCCGGGCAAGCTTACCGTAAAAGGCACAGCCGAAAACGGCAGCCTTTTGTTAACGCTTAGCGTAGAGCAAAACCCGGGCATTATTGCCGCCGGGTTTGAAATTAGCTACGACACCAAGGTTTTGGCCCTAACCAAAACCGAAAACGGCGAAATTTTTAACCGCATTTATGTACAAAGCCAAAATATTACCGACGAACCCTACCGCATGCTTTGGGCCGATGTGACCGCAACGGCCGACCACACGCAAAACGGCGTTTTAGCAAAACTGACCTTTAAGGTTTTAAAGCAAAACACCGCGGCCGAAATTTCTGTGCGGCCTATGGCAGGCAACATTTTTAACAAAGACCTTGCCGACCGCGACATTGCCGGCTGCGCCTTTACCTTAACCGTGCAGCCCGAGGGCAGCTCCTCGGCGGGGCAGCCCGCAAGCTCGGCAGCAGGCGGCAGCTCGGCCGGGCAAAGCACCGGCGTTAAGCTGGACGATTACAAGCAGCTGCCGGTAACCGACAAAGTTAAAAACAACCTTTTGGCCAGCGCCATTACCGGCACCGAGGGCGCGCAAAGCAGCCAAAGCGCCGGCACCGGCAGCACCAAATCCGCGACCCAGCAAAGCGGCAGCGCCGCGGCCGAAACCGCGGTTGAGGCCGAACCCGGCAGCAGCGCCGAGCTTACCCCCTCTACCGGCGGCAACACCAGCCAAAACGGCAGCTCTAAAACCGTTTTGTACGCCGTATTGGCGGCCGTTGGCATTTTAGCCGTTGTTGGCGTTGTAATTATTGTGCTAAAAAAACAGGGCAAAGCCGCCCCAGCCGCCACGCCAAAAAGCGAGCCCCAAACCGCCGAAGTGCCAAACGCTAAAGCTGCGACCACTGAAAAGGTGCAGCCGGCAGCCAAGCCCCAAGCCGAAAGCACGCCGCAGGGGGCAGCCGAGCCGAACGGGGAACCCACAACCTTAGAGCCGGCCAACGCACAAAATGCCGACGCTAACAATTCAGCCAACGAACAGCCAGATAACGAACAACCAAACACCGAGCCGGGCCCCAAAGCTTAACCGCAGCTTTACCGTGGCTTAACCAAAGCTTAACTATAGGTTGACCACGGCTTAAGCTGAACCACAGCGCGCAGCCAAGCGCCGTGCAAACGCCGTGTGCTTTTGCCCGCCCCGTTATTCACACAGCTTAGCACCTTTTCCCCGTAGGCGTAAACAAAATTTTAAGTAACCAAAATTTAAGCAAGCCTTAAATAAATAGCTTAAATAAAAACCGAACCCCAAAGCGCAGGCAAGCTGCCAGGGGTTCGGTTTTATATTTGCTTTATTAATTGCCGCATTCAATGCTAATTTGGTTAAACAGCTGCAAAATGTCATCTACCTGCAAAGCGGCCTTTTCGGCCCCGCTGCAATCCAGCACGGCGCGGCCTTTGTCCATCATATAAAGGCGGGAACCATACTCTACCGCGTAACGCAGGTTGTGCGTTACCATAATGGTAGTAATGTGTTTTTCCTGCACAATGCGGTTGGTTAGCTGCATAATAATTTCTGCTGTGTGGGGGTCTAAGGCGGCGGTGTGCTCGTCCAGCAGCAGCAGGTCAATGGGGGTCATGGTGCTCATTAAAAGGGAGAGCGCCTGCCGCTGCCCGCCCGAAAGCAACCCAACCGGTACATTCATTTTATCCTCCAGCCCAAGGCCCAGCTGCTGCACCAGCTCGCGAAACTGCTGCGCCTTACGGTGGTTTATGGCAAACTGAAAGCGGTAGGGCTTGCCTTTGTTTTCGGCCAGAGCCAGGTTTTCGGTAATTGTCATACCCGGAACGGTGCCGGCCGCCGGGTTTTGAAACACACGGCCAATTTTGCGGGCACGCTTGTATTCGGGCAGGTTGGTAATATCCTGCCCCTGCAGCAGCACCTTGCCACCGGTAATGGGCAGGGTACCGCTAATAATATTTAGCATAGTTGTTTTGCCGGAGCCGTTAGAGCCTACCACCGAAACAAACTCGCCCGGTGCCACTTTAACCGAAAAATTTTGAAACAACCGGGCCTCGTTTACCGTGCCGGGATTAAAAATTTTGCTAATGTTTTGCAGCTCAATCACCGGTGGCACCCCCTTTTACCTTGGCCCGTTTGGCAAACAGGGCGCTGGTTTTTTCGTTAAAAATTAAAATTGCGGCAAACAAAACGGCGTTTAACAGCTTTAGGTAAATACCGTTGCTGTCTACCAATACCAAATAGTTTAAAGCAAGCGAGTAAATAATGGCGCCAAAAATAACGGCCGTGGTATCTTTTACGATACGCAGGCGCGAAAACAGCGTTAGCCCAATAATAACCGAGGCCAGCGCCAGCACCATTTTGCCGGTGCCGCAGGTGTTATCGTACTGCGCGTAAAGGTTGGCGTACAGCGCGCCGGAAACCGCCACAAAGCCGTTGCCCAGCGCCAGGCCCAAAATTTTGTAGCGGCCAACATCCCGCCCTAATGAAACCACCAGCTGCTCGTTATTGCCGGTTGCCTTTAGCATGTAGCCCAGGTAGGTTTTCATAAAAATGTCCAGCAGCAGCTTTACCAAAAGCGCCGCCACCAGCAAAATGCCCAAAATGGCATAGTCGCGCGCGTCGGCGCTCATGTTTGCCAGCAGCTTTCCGCCAAACAGGCCGGTTATATTCTCGCTCCGAAAAGAAAAAATGGTGGTGGTTTGGCCGTTTTTGGTTAGCAGCTTGGTAAGCGCAAGCGTTACCGAAAGCAGCCCTGTCATTACAATAATTCCCGAAAGCAGCTTAGAAATTTTAAACCGCACATGCAGCACGCCGGTAACGCACCCGGCCGCAAACCCAACGGCAAAACTTAGCACGGTGGCCGCCACCGGGGGCAGCCCCAGCCGCAGCATAAACAGCGTGCAGCAAACCCCGCCTAAGGGAAAGGTGCCGTCTACCGAAAGGTCGGGAAAATCTAAAATAGAATAGGAAATGTAAATACCGAGCGCCAGCACGGCAAAGCACAGGCCCATTTGCAGGCCGTCTATGGTGGTTGCGTAAAACAACATGAAAATCAAATCTTTCTATTTAAAAAATCACGCCAAAACCGGCGGGGAATTGCCGGCTTTGGCTGGTTTTACCTAAAAGGGAGGCCGCAGTGCGGCAATGCCGCGCTTTAGGGCTTGAGCCGGCAGGGCTTAGCCCCCTAAGGCCCAGGATTTTAGCGTGCTATTCACCCTTTGTTAAACGGTTTTTATTTTGCAACATCGGTTGCCGTAACGGTGGTTGGAACGGTAAGGCCCATTGCGGCGCAGGCGCTGCTGCTGTAGTAGTTGTTGGGCTCGGTAATGGTGGCAACGGGAATGTCGCTGGCCTTTGTGCCGTTTAAAATTTTAGCGGCGGCACTGCCGGCGGCCTTGCCAACATTAATATATTCAATAGAGGCGCTGGCTACACAGCCTAACTTAACCTGCTCAATCTCGGAGCCGAAAACCGGGATTTTTTTAGCGTTGGTAATGGGCAAAATGTTGGTTTCCAGCTTACCTACAATGGTATTATCCAACAGGTTAATAAAGCAATCTACCCCTTGGTTAATTAAGTCGTTGGTTTTGGTGTCAATGGTGGTAATGTCGGCAACGGCCGAGTCTAAAATGGTCATGCCGGCGTATTTTTCGGCAGCCTTTTTTAGGTTGGCTACCTGAACAGGGGAGCTGGATTCCTCGGTAGAATACATAACGCCGATTTTTAAGGCGGTTTTGCCCATAAAGCCGGTTACAACCTCCAGCTGCTTTTCAAAGTTTGGAATATCGGAGGAGCCGGTAACATTTTGGTAGTTTTGCATGGTGGTGGCGTCGGTAATGGCGCAGTAAACAACGGGAATATCTTTATCGGCAGCGGCGTTGGCGGCAGCTACGGCCGAGGGGGTTGCAATGGCCACAATAACGGCAGCCTTTTTGTTTACCAGGTTGTTGGCCTGTGTTTGCGAAACGCCGGCGTCAAAGTTGCTGTTTACATATTCTACATTATAATCGTCGGTGTTAATGCCGGCCTCTTTTAGTCCGGCCATAACGCCGTCGTAGCAATTGTTCAGCGAGGCGTGCGAGCCAAACTGAATAATGCCAATTGTTTTTTTCTCGCCGGCGCCGCCGGAGCAGGCCGTAAGGGCAAACAGGGTAACAACACTTAAAAGAACAGCAATTAATTTTTTCATCATGAAACACTCCGTTTTAAAGAATTGCCAGTGTTGCTGCCAGTTCACGCACAGATGGCAGTTTTTCATCCGCTGTCAATGCATTGGAAATCACAAGATGACGCATTCCATCTTTAATCTGTTCGTAAATAGGCTTTGCATCCCTGTAATTAAGCTGTATCACTTCGCTTCCTCCTTTTGGAATATCGTAGGTGT
>JABLTL010100829.1_pt1 | contig 115448 bp, 96 predicted proteins | sample 7160151 | NCBI WGS metagenome assembly JABLTL01 (sample SAMN14651223, study PRJNA627086) | human gut metagenome | isolation source: feces | host: Homo sapiens | reverse complement strand
CGGCTCCGACGCGCAAGGCAGCGCCGGCACCACGGCCTCCTCGGCCACTTCTTCGGCCCCGGTGCAGGAAATTACCCTAACAACCGCCAACGCCTGCAAAGGCTTTTACGGCGGCAGTTTGCAAATTACCGATATTGTAACCGCCTTTACGGCAGAGCTGCCGGTTATTCCGGTGCTGTTTAAAAGTGGTTTGGCAATATATAACAACGGTTTTGAAGGCCTTACGCCCACCGTTACCGACTTGTTTTACGGAATATAGAATCAGGAGGTTTTTTAAATGATTAATTACGATACCCGCTACGGTAAAGTTACCCTTACCAACAATTACTTTTCTAAGTTAATTGGGCGCGCCGTTACGCACTGCTTTGGCGTAGCCGGCATGGTTCCCTGCTCCGGCAGGCAAAAGGTGCGCGGCCTAATTTTTAAAACCGTACCCATCGACACCGGCGTTATTATTCGCGGCAGCTACAACGCCCTGCAGGTAGAACTGCACATTACAGTCAGCTACGGCATGAACATCTCTGCTATTTCCGAAAGCATTGTTCACCGTGTAAAATACACCGTTAAAGAGGCCACCGGTATTCCCGTTGCTAAAGTGACCATTGTTGTTGACGGAATTAAAGACTAAGGAGTGTGCCGCGTGTTTACAGGTAATCAATTACGAGATGCAATTATTTCAGGTTCTAATAACATATTCAACCAGCGCAAGCGCGTAGATGAACTAAATGTTTTTCCGGTGCCGGATGGCGATACCGGTACCAATATGTCTATGAGTATTGGCAATGCCGCGCGGGAAATTTCTAAAATCTACGACGAAACCGTTTCGGCTGTTTCGGCCAAGGCGGCCTCGGCTCTGCTGCGCGGCGCGCGCGGGAACTCCGGGGTTATTACCTCGCTGCTGTTTCGCGGGTTTGCCCAAGGCTTTAAGGAAAGTGAAACCGTTACCGCCCAAAACCTGGTGCAGGCCTTAGAGCTGGGCGTTAAAGCCGCCTACAAAGCGGTTATGAACCCAACCGAGGGCACCATTTTAACCGTTGCACGCGTAGGCGCCGAAACCGCTAAAGAAAAACTGAATTCCGGCTGCGACGACGCTTTAACCGTGTTTAAAGCCGCTATTGAGGGCGCCAAACAGGCGCTGGCCGAAACCCCAAACATTCTGCCCGTTTTAAAAAAGGCCGGTGTGGTAGACGCCGGCGGCCGCGGGTTGGTTGTTATTTTTGAGGGTATGCTTTCGGTTTTTGAAAACGGCAAGATGATTGAGCTGGAGGACGCCCCGGAGGTTATTGACAACGGCCAGGGCGACGGCCAAAACGCTGCTGGCATTTTTGACGGTGAAATTACCTTTACCTACTGCACCGAATTTATTGTAAACCGTAAAGAGGATAAAACCGAAAACGACCCGACCGAGCTGCGCGCATTTTTAGAATCTATTGGCGACTGCGTTGTGGTAGTAGACGATGACGAAATTATTAAGGTTCATGTACACACCGACCACCCCGGCAACGCCATTGAAAAGGCCTTGACCTTTGGCCAGCTGGTTCACCTTAAAATAGAAAATATGCGCGACCAGCACGAGCGCGCCAAGCATGACGCTGAGCAGGCCAAAAGCCGGCCCATTAACAACAGCACCAACACCGAAACCATTGTTCCGGCCGAAATTACGCAGGATTACGGCTTTGTTTCGGTTTGCGTTGGCGAGGGCATTGAAAACCTGTTTCGCGAGTTAGGGGTAACTACCTTAGTAAGCGGCGGCCAAACCATGAACCCCAGCACCGACGACATTTTAAAAGCCATTGAGCAAACGCCGGCCAAGGTGGTTTATGTACTGCCAAACAACAAAAACATTATTATGGCGGCCGAGCAAACCGTACCGCTCAGCTCCCGCCAGGTGGTGGTTCTGCCTACCCGCACCATCCCAATGGGCATTTCGGCCATGATCAATTTTGATCCCGACCTTTCGGTGGAGGAAAACACCATTCAAATGCAAAACGCCTTTGAAAAGGTTACCACCGGCCAGCTTACCTTTGCCGCGCGCGATTCTGATTTTGACGGTTTTAAAATTAAAAAGAACGACATTATGGCAATGGAAAATGGCAAAATTGTGTTTACCGACAACGACTTAGAGCGTTCGGCCGTTCGGCTTTGCAAGCAGCTTTGCAAAAAAAATGTGCAATTTTTAACCGTGCTGTACGGTGCCGATGTTGAAAGCACCGTTGCCGAGCGGGTGGTAAACACCTTAACCGAGCAGCTGGGCGACCGGGTAGAAATTAACCTGATTGAAGGCGGCCAGCCGGTATATTACTTTATTATTTCTGCCGAATAATTAGGGCGTGATCTCTTGCTGCAACAAAAGCCTTTAAAATTTGTTAAAGGAATAGGCGAAAAAAAGGCTCAGCTTTTTCAAAAAAAGCTGGGCCTTTTCTCCCTGTCTGATCTGTTGCAGTTTTACCCGCGCGATTACCAGGATTGGTCGGCCCCCTTAAAAATTTGTAACGCCCCAACCGGGCAGCCGGTTTGCCTGCGCGCTAAAATTGAAAGCGCTATTGAAAAAAGCCGCACCTTTAAGCGCGGCATTGAAACCTACAGCTTTACTATTTACGACCGCACCGGCGCCGTAAAGGTTGTTTTGTTTAATAACAAATACTTGGCCGAGCAGCTAACAGTTGGCGGCACCTACCTGTTTTACGGCAAATTAAAGTGGAACGGGGTTATTCGCGAGCTGGACTCCCCCGAAATTCGGCCGGAGGATTACTGCAAAATTCGCCCCATTTACCACGCTACCAAAGGCCTTACCAGCCGCATGATAGAAAATATTATGCAAAACGCCGTTGCATTGTTAGAGCCGGAAAACGACCCGTTGCCGGAGCAGGTGCGGCAACAGTACCACCTGCTGCCGCAGTGGCAGGCGCTGCGGGCTATTCATTTTCCTAAAGATTTTAACGAGCTGGAGCAGGCCCGCACCCGCCTTTGTTTTGAGGAGATTTTTTTGCTGCATGCCGGTATGTGCCTGTTAAAAAACCGGAACCGGGCTGCCACCGCAACCCCCATTCAACCTCTGCCAAAGGCCGCGTGGCAAAGCCTGCTGCCCTTTGCCCTAACGCCGGGGCAACAAGCCGCGGTGAACGATTGTTTAAAAGATATGCAGCAAACAACGCCAATGAACCGTTTAATTCAAGGGGATGTTGGCTGCGGCAAAACGGCCGTTGCCGCTGTGCTTTGCTACCATACCGTGCAAAGCGGCTGCGGCTGCGTTTTGTTAGCCCCTACCGAGCTTTTAGCCCGCCAGCACGCCGAAAGCCTAAACGCGCTGTTTGGCAAGGTTGGGGTAACGGTGCAGCTGCTGGTTTCGGCAATGCCTGCGGCCGAAAAACGGGCCGTTTTGGCAAAGCTGGCCAAGGGTACCCCGCAAATTACCGTTGCCACCCACGCCGTGCTAACCGAAAAGGTGCAGCTGCCTAACATTGGGCTAATTATTACTGATGAACAGCACCGCTTTGGGGTAGAACAGCGAACTGCCCTTAGCAAAAAAGCCAACTTTCCCCACACGCTGGTTATGTCGGCAACCCCTATTCCCCGCACGCTGGGCCTAACCGTTTACGGCGATTTAAGCATTAGCCGCATTACCCAGCTGCCCGGCGGCCGCCAACCAATTGAAAGCTACTGTGTACCGCCCGAGCTGCGGCCCCGCGCGCTGAATTACATTAAAAAGCACCTAAACGCCGGCCTGCAGGGCTACATTGTTTGCCCCGCTATTGAGGAGGACGAGGAAAGCGAGACCCCCGGCCTTATGGCGGCTAAAACCTATTACGAGCAGCTTAGCAGCGGTGCCCTTGCCGGCTACCGCTTAGGGTTGCTGCACGCAAAATTAAAGCCGGCCGAAAAACAGGCCGTTATGGCCGACTTTGCCGCCGGAAAAATACAGCTGCTGGTTGCAACAACAGTAGTTGAGGTTGGGGTTAATGTGCCAAACGCCGCAATAATGATAATAGAAAACGCCGAGCGCTTTGGCCTTTCCCAGCTGCACCAGCTGCGGGGTCGGGTTGGCCGCGGCGCCGCAAAATCTACCTGCATTTTTATTTGTGGGGGCGGCGAAAAGGCTCGTACGCGTATGCAAATTCTTTGCAAAAGCAACAACGGCTTTGAAATTGCCGAGGAGGATTTAAAACTGCGCGGCCCGGGCAACTTTTTGGGCAAAAATCAGCACGGCCTGCCCAATTTAAAATTGGCCGACCTTATAACCGACGCCGAATTGATTCAAAACGCCTGCAACGCGGCAACCAACACACTGCAAAGTGACCCGCTGCTGCAAGCGGAAATGCATAAAAATATGAATATTTGCATAAAAAATTTATTTTTCTCTAATAACAGTGTTGATTTAAACTAATTTTATTACATGTTTTTTCAAATTCCATGTATAATATGCCGAAAAATATATTTTTTTGAAAAAACACTTGCATTTTTATGCACAGTATGCTAAAATATATGCAGTTGATTAAGGGAGCCAAATCAATTGGTTTAAACAGATGAACCCAAACGGTTCAGCCCAAGCTGACCGGCCTGTTCAAACCGTTTTGCACGGCCCCATAAATTATTGGAGGAAAACAACATGAAAAAACTATTCGCACTTCTTTTAACAGCCGCTTTGGTTGTTACCGTTTTTGCCGGCTGCGGCAAAAACAGCAGCACCGAGTCGAACAACAGCTCTGCCGATTCTAAAAAAACAATCACTATGGGCACCAACGCAACTTTCCCGCCGTTTGAATCGGTAGACGATTCCGGCAATATTGTTGGTTTGGACGCCGACATTGCCGCCGCCATTGCCGAAAAGCTGAACATGAAGCTTGTAATTAAAGATATGGACTTTGACTCTCTAATTCCTGCCGTTAAGGGTGGCTCTATTGACTTTGCCATGGCCGGTATGACCGTTACCGACGAGCGGAAAGAATCGGTTAATTTTACCGACACTTACGCCAAAGGTGTTCAGGTTGTTATTGTAAAAGAGGGCTCTGCCATTAAAACGGTAGACGACTTAAAGGGCAAAAAGATTGGCGTTCAAACCGGCACCACCGGCGACAGCTACTGCACCGGGGACTATGGCCAGGAAAATGTTAAGCAGTTTGCAAACGGCCCGCTTGCCGTTGCCGCTTTGCAAAACGGCCAAATTGATTGCGTTGTTATTGACCAACAGCCCGCTAAAGCTTATGTAGCCTCTGCCTCTGGTTTAAAGATTTTAGAAACCGCCTATGCCGATGAAAACTACGCCATTGCCGTTTCTAAAGATAACACCGAGCTGTTAAACAACATGAACAAGGCGCTTTCCGAGTTAAAGGCCGCCGGAAAAATTGATGAAATTGTTGGCAAATACATTAAAGAGTAATTTAAGCATTTGCTTTTAATCCATAAGGGGCAGCCTTGTGCCGCCCCTTATCTTGCTATATTATAAAGAAAAGAGGGTGCGTTTTGGACGCCTTACTAACCTTTTCCGGCTGGCTGGAAAGCGCTCCGCAGTGGATCAGCTCCCTGCCCGAGTGGCTGCAAAATGTTTTATTTCAGCTTTACCAAACCTTTATTTACAACAACCGTTGGACCTTTTTTGCAGACGGCCTTAAAATTACCTTTATTGTAACTTTAGGCGCCCTGGCCATTGGCGTTGTAATTGGCTTAATTGTTGGCATTGTGCGTACCGCGCACGACACTATTGAGCCCAACAAGCGCGGCCGGCTGCTGGGCTTTTTTAACGGCCTGTGCAACATCTACTTAACCGTTATTCGCGGCACCCCTATGATGGTTCAGCTGTTAATTATGGGCTTTGTTATTATGGTTCCTAAAACCGATAGCGGCACCATTCTTTGCGGTATTATCACCTTAGGCATTAACTCCGGCGCCTATGTTGCAGAAATTGCCCGCTCCGGCATTATGTCTATCCCTAAAGGCCAAATGGAGGCCGGGCGCTCCTTAGGCTTTAACTATGTGCAAACCATGTGGAAAATTATTATTCCGCAGGCCATTAAAAACATTTTGCCCGCTTTAGGCAACGAGATGATTACCCTGCTGAAGGATACCTCTTTGGTTTCGGTCATAGCGCTTAGAGATGTTACCAAGCAAGCGCAAAACATTGTAAACAAAACCTACCAGGCCTTTGTACCCTACATAAGCTTAGCCGTTATTTACCTGGTAATTGTTATTATTATGACCAAGCTGTTAAGCTTGCTGGAAAGGAGGCTGCGCCGCAGTGACCACTAATGACCAGGTTTTAATTAAAGTAGAAAATTTGCAAAAAGCGTTTGGTGAAAACCGGGTACTTCAGGGCATTAACACCGAGATTAAAAAGGGCGAGGTTGTAGTGGTAATTGGCCCCTCCGGCTCGGGTAAATCTACCTTTTTGCGCTGCCTTAATTTGTTAGAGCAGCCTACCGGCGGCAGCATTTATTTTGAGGGGGTAGATATTACCAACAAATCGGTAAACATTAACACCCACCGTATGAAAATGGGTATGGTGTTTCAGCACTTTAACCTCTTCCCCCACATGACAGTGCTGCAAAATATGACCGCCGCCCCCATAAAGCTTTTAAAAAAGCCCAAAGAGCAGGCGCGGCAAGAGGCGCTGGAGCTTTTAAAAAAGGTTGGGCTGGAGGACCGCGCCAACGATTACCCCAACCAGCTTTCCGGCGGGCAAAAACAGCGTATTGCCATTGTGCGGGCGCTGGCTATGAACCCCGATGTTATGCTGTTTGACGAACCCACCTCCGCCTTAGACCCGGAGATGGTTGGCGAGGTGCTGGATGTAATGAAAGAGCTGGCGAAAAGCGGCATGACCATGGTTGTAGTAACCCACGAAATGGGCTTTGCGCGCGAGGTTGCCTCCCGCGTTGTGTTTATTGATGAGGGTGTTATTAAAGAGGAAGGCTCGCCGGAGCAATTTTTCTCCAGCCCTAAAAACGAACGTTTAAAAGCCTTTCTTTCAAAGGTGCTGTAATGCGCGCGGAATTTTAAAAATTCAAGGCTGCAAAGCGCTTTAAAAATTAAAATATGAACCGTATTTTTAAAAATTTAGGCAATACTATTGGCGAAAGGTGTGTTTTGTATGAAAAATATTCCAATTGCGCAGGCGGTTGTTTTAAAGGACGAGGTTTTGTACCAACCCGGCCAAATTGTTAGCAAAACGCTGGCCCAAAACGAAAGCGTTAGCGTTACCCTTTTTGCGTTTGATAAAAACGAGGAAATTAGCACCCACGCCGCCGGGGGCGACGCCTTGGTGCTTTGCTTAGAGGGCACCGGAAAATTCACCGTAGATGGCGTAGAGCATTTACTAACCGCCGGCGAGGCTTTGGTTATGCCGGCCGGGCACCCGCACGCCGTATTTGGGCAGGAGCAATTTAAAATGCTGCTTATAGTTGCAAAGTAACCCCCATTTTAAAAAAGCCAATTTTTTACTGTATTAGCCAAAAAAGTTATTGTTTATTTAATTGACAGGGGCCACCTGAATTATTATAATAGTACCGAACAGTACCGTTAGAATAATTGGGGTGGTTTTTATGTGCAATAAATTTATAAATACCGTGTGCTTTATGCGCAGCTACAATTACGAGGGGAATTACGCGCCCGAAAATATTGAAACCTTAAAAAAGCAAATGGCGCTTTATAAAAGCTTAAATTTGCCCGTTACCAACCTTTTAGAGTACGACGCGTTAGTTCGGCCGGATTTTTGTAGCGCTGTAAAGCAAAGCCAATTTTCCGGCTGCGAAACCGGCCTTTGGTTTGAAATAACCGGCGAGCTTTGCAGCGACGCTGGTATTCCCTGGCGCAGCGAGCGCAACCGAAATTGGGATTTTTATGTAAACCCCGGGTTTATTATGTCTTATTCCCTAACCCAAAAGCAAAAGCTGATTGACGCCGCCATGCAGCGTTTTTACAGCATTTTTGGGCACTACCCGCGCACGGTTGGCGCCTGGCTGTTAGATACGCAGGCCATGGCCTATTTTGAGCAGCAATACGAAATTGACGCCTTTATTGTTTGCCGCGAGCAGTGGGGCATGGACGGCTACACCCTTTGGGGCGGCCCCTACTATGGCGGCTATTATCCCAGCAAAAATAATATGCAAACACCGGCAACGCTGCCGCAAAATCAGCTTACAACGCCGGTTTTTAGAATGTATGTAAACGACCCCATTTACTGCTACTACGAATTTGCAAAAGCGCCCTTAAACAAAACCGACCGCCACCTGTTTACCCAAGAGCCGGCCTGGCTTTGCGGGCAAGACCCGGGCTGGGTAGAATTTTGCTTTAACAGCGTTTTTAACCCCGAAAATCTTGGCTTTTGCTACCTGCAATTAGGGCAGGAAACCGGTTTTGGCTACCCCGAAACATTAGAGCAAGGACTAACGCAGCAATGCCGCTTTGCCGTAGAAAACCAATCCCGTTACGGCTACCGGTTTGCAACCGTTAGCGAAATGGGGCGTGCCTTTAAACAGCAATACCAAACCTCCCCCGCCACGCTGCGCTACACTTTAAGCGACTGGGCCGGCAACAACCAGCAATCGGTTTGGTTTAGCAACCAGCGCTACCGCGTTAATTTAGTGGCCGACGGCGAGCAGCTTTTTGTGCGGGATCTGCACCTTTTTTGCGATGAATATACCGATAAATATTTAAAAAACCCCTGCACCGGAAAGTGGGCGGTTTACGATAATCCCCCCATTATTGACGGCGTGCGTTTTACCCCCGGCTGCGATGAAAGCGATATTCCCTACCAAAACGATTTTAGCGGCCTAAGCTACGGCGAGCAGGCCGGGCTTTACTTTAACCAAAAAGGGCGCATTACCGCCGTTTGCAGCAACCCGCAGCAGCAAACCGCAACGGTTACCTTGGGCGGGCTAAACCTTACGGCCGAATTTTTGCCAACCAGCCTTTGTTTTACAAAGCAAGACGGCAATTTTACCTTAACTCTTAGCGCCAAAGCGGCCGGCCGCTACCTAAAAAGCACCGGCGAAAATACCCTTACCTACTGCCACAACGGGCTAAGCTACTGTTTAAAAATTAGTTGCGGCAGCTTTAAAAACGGCGTTTTGTACGCCGAAAACGGCAAATTAATTTTAACCCCGCAGGTGGTTGAATAAAACAAAAAAGTAGCCCTCTTGCAATTTGGCCCAGCGCCAAACCGGCCCCTATTGCGCGGGCAGCACCCCCTATAAGGTAGTTTTAACGCTACCTGATAGGGGGTTTTATTACCCGTTTTTTACCGGCCTTGTGCCTTTAATGGGCAGGTTTATAAATAACATTTCCCGCAGGGCAAACTGTCGCATTTTTTTCAAAAATCAAAAACCACCCATCAAACGGGTAGTTTGCACAAGGGCTATAAAAGCCCATAATCCCAACCCGCGCCTCAAGGCGCGGGCTTTCTCTTATGGCTAAGGCCACAATGAAACGCCGCAGCCCCGCCCAAACCGGCAGGACTACAGCGTTTAAACTTTCTAGCAAAGCCAAAAATTATTTTAACACAACCTTGTGGAACACCTTTTTGCCTTTTTTCAGCACTAAGCCGTTTTCAAAATCGGCCGCGGTAAAACAGTAAGCGGGGTCGGTAATTTTTTGCCCCCCGGCCGAAACGCCGCCCTGCTGTACCAAACGGCGCCCCTCGCTTTTCGAGGCAATTAGCCCGCAGTGCTGCATTAAATCTAAAATTGCAATGCCGTTTTCGGCCTGGGCGGCCTCCAGCTCAGTGGTTGGCATATTAGCGTTGTCGGCACCGCTGCCAAAAAGGGCTTTGGCTGCCGCGTCGGCTTTTTGAGCTTCCTCCTCCCCGTGCACCATTTTGGTAAGCTCAAACGCCAAAATCTCCTTGGCACGGTTTAGCTGGCTGCCCTGCCAATCGGCCATTTGCTCAATTTGCTCAATAGGTAAAAAGGTTAGCATACGAATACACTTTAAAACATCGGCGTCGTCTACATTGCGCCAATACTGGTAAAACTCGTAGGGCGAGGTTTTGTTCGGGTCCAGCCAAACGGCATTGCCGGCAGTTTTGCCCATTTTTTTGCCCTGCGAATCGGTCAGCAGCGTAATGGTCATGGCGTGGGCGTCCTTGCCCAGCTTGCGGCGAATGAGCTCGGTGCCGCCCAGCATATTCGACCATTGATCGTCGCCGCCAAACTGCATATTGCAGCCGTAATGCTGGTACAGGTAGCAAAAGTCGTAGGACTGCATAATCATGTAGTTAAACTCTAAGAACGAAAGCCCTTTTTCCATGCGCTGCTTGTAGCACTCGGCGCGCAGCATATTGTTAACCGAAAAGCAAGCGCCAACCTCGCGCAATAATTCAATGTAGTTTAAATTCAGCAGCCAGTCGGCGTTATTAATCATCAGCGCTTTATCGTCCGAAAAATCAATAAACCGCTGCATTTGCCGCTTAAAGCAGGCGGCATTGTGGGCAATATCGTCCTTGGTCAGCATTTTGCGCATATCGGTTCGGCCCGAAGGGTCGCCAATCATGGTGGTACCGCCGCCAATTAAGGCAATAGGCCGGTTGCCGCCCATTTGCAGCCGCTTCATTAAAGTCAGGGCCATAAAATGTCCGGCGGTCAGGCTGTCGGCCGTGCAGTCAAACCCAATATAAAAGGTGGCCTTGCCAGCGTTAATCATGTTTTTAATTTCTTCCTCGTTTGTTACTTGGGCAATTAAACCGCGCGCAACCAGTTCGTCGTAAAGCGTCATTTAAAATTCTCCTTATTTATATGGTTAAATTTTTATTTAACAAAATTGTTCAGCAGCTCCCGTGCCGAGGCCAAAATGGTTTCGGTGGCTTTATCTCCGGCAATTATGCGGGCAATTTCCAGCTCCCGCTGCTTACCCGTAATGGGGGTAACGGCAGTAAAGGTGCGCCCGTTTTGCTCGGATTTTTGAATGAGCAAATGCCGGTTGGCCGCCGCGGCAATTTGGGCTAAGTGGGTTACGCAAATTACCTGCCGGTAGCCCGAAACCTCTAAAAGCTTTTGCGCCACCTTTACGGCGGCGTGGCCGCTAATGCCGGCGTCAATTTCATCAAACACCAGAGTGCCAACATCGTCGGACTTAGAAAGCACACAGCGAATGGCCAGCATTACGCGCGAAAGCTCGCCGCCCGAAGCAACCTTTGCCAGTGGCTTAGGCTCCTCTCCTGCGTTGGCACTAATTAAAAACTCTAAGGTATCGCACCCGGTTTTGGTGTAACGCCCCTGTTTAAAATTAGCCGTAAATGTTGCCGATTTAAAATCTAAATAGCAAAGCTCCTGCGAAATTTTTTCGCAAATTTGCCGCAGTGCCGTTTGGCGGGAATTTGTTAGCGCCTTACCGGCCGCTACCAGCTCCTGCTCGGCGTCCTCAAGCTGCTCTTCCAGCTTAATTTGCCGCTCGCTGCTTTGGCGAATGCTTTGCAGCTCCTGCTCGGCCTGCTGCAAATAAGCCAGCGCGGTCTCCTCGCTGCCGCCGTATTTCGCCGTTAAGTCCCGCAGCTGCTCTAACCGTTCGGTGGCTCGCTGCACCCCTGCGGGGTCGTACTCGTTTTGCTCTAATTGCTCTAAAAGCAACGCTTCAAGATCCTCTAACTCGTAGGCGGCGGCGGTAAGCCGTTCGCTAAGCGGCTGCAGCGCGGGTACCTCGCCCGTTAGCGGCTCCAGCGCCTGAAAGGCCAAAGTTAAAAGGTCTTTAGCGCCGGGCAGTTCCTCGCTCTCGTTGCCCGAAATACCGGCTTTCGCAGCTTGCAGCGCCCCGCAAAGGCGTTCGCTGTTTTGCTGCCGGTTTAAATATTCCCGAAGCTTTTGCAGCTCGCCGGGCTTTAACTCGGCGGTGCTAAGCTCCTCTATTTGGTATTTTAATAAATCGTACCGCTTACGGGCCTCTGCGTCATGCTGCAGCAGTGCGTTCAGCTCTTTGTGAACGGCCTTTAGCTTCTCAAATTTTTTTAGGTACGCCGCGCGCAGCGCTTGATTTTTGGCAAACCCGTCTACAAAATCAATGTGCCGCTCCGGGTTTAATAAATTTTGGTTATCGAACTGGCCGTGAATGTTAATTAAATGCTTGCCAAGTTCTTTTAAAAGGCCAACATTGGCCGGCTGCATATTTACCCAAACGCGGCTGTGTCCATCGGCCGAAATGGTGCGTTTTAAAATAAGGTCCTCGCCCGGCTCGGCCGCTATGCCGCACTCCTCCAGCTTTTGCAGTGCCGCGGGCGGCACCTCGGTAAAGCAGGCGGTTACACCGGCCCGGCTGCAGCCGCGGCGAATGAGCTCGCGTGAGGTTCGCTCCCCCATAATGGCGTAAATAGAATCAATAATAATAGATTTGCCGGCCCCGGTCTCCCCCGTTAGGGCGTGAAAACCGGTTGAAAACTCCAGCTTTGCCGATTCAATTACCGCTATATTTTCAATTTCTAACGATCGTAGCAAACGCTCACCCCACGATCCCATTAATTTTTTCTGCCAAAGCAGCAGAGTCGGCCTCGCTGCGGGTAATGGCCAAAATGGTATCCTCCCCGCCAAGGGTGCCAATAAAGCAATCGGAAAACAGTGTATCAAACGCCACGCAGGCCCCTTGTGCCATGCCGGAGTAGCATTTTACAACCACATTGTTCATGGCGTAATCTACCCGAATGACCGACCGTTTAAAAACATTTAAAAGGCGCTCGTGATCGCCCGAAAGCTCGTTGCTTTGCGCGGTCTCGGGCGGGGCGGCGTAACGGTATTTTCGGTTTTGGTCTTGGGTTTTAATAAGCCCTAACAGCTTAATATCCCGCGAAATGGTAGATTGCGTTACCGAATAGCCGCAGCGATTCAGCTCCTGCAGCAGTTCCTCCTGCGTTTCAATGCTTTTTTCGCGTATAAGTTCTAAAATTAATTCTCTTCGTTGCTTTTTCAAGTTTGCACCCCCGTACAATGCTGCCGGCCCTAAAAGCGGCAGCCTAAAATTATTTCAACAAATTAAATTTTTCTGATAAGGTGTTAAAAAAGATCTCGCGGTTTAGGCGAATTAGCCGCACGGCGTATTGCTCGCAGCGGTAAATGCGAATTTTGCTGGAGCTGGTTATGGGAATGGCCGGTTCGCCGTCTACCGAAAGCAGTACGCCGCTCTGCTGCGGCGCCGTAGCCGAAATCTCAAACCGATGCACAGCGCTAAGCACCAGCGTGCGTGAAAAAAGCGATTGTGGGCAAATGGGATTCAGCAAAATGCACTGCAAAGAGGGGTCCACCACCGGACCGCCCGCCGAAAGCGAATAGGCCGTTGAGCCGGTTGGCGTTGCGGCGATTAGCCCGTCGGCCCGGTAGGTCAGCCGGTCGTTGCCAAAATGCACGGTAAGGTCTATCATTCCCGTAACGCCGCTTTTGCTTACAATGGCGTCGTTTAAACAGTAGCAGGTTTTGCCGTCTACCTCAACGGTCAGCAGCATCCGCTCCTCTACAGAATAATCCCGCGTTACCAGCCTCTCTAACTGGTTTAAATCATCCCGCTCCAGGCCGGCTAAATAGCCAATTCTCCCGGCGTTTATACCCAAAACCGGCAGCCCGTGCAACGCGGCCTTTTTGGCGGTGTGAATAATGGTGCCGTCGCCGCCAATTAAAATAAACCCGGTTACCGTTTGGTAAAGCTGCTCCTCGCTTTGCAAAATTAACCCACTTGCTTTAGCCAAAACGGGGTCGGCTGTAAAAATTTTAACGCCAAGCCCCTGCAGCTTTTGCACCACCTGTGCCGTAATGGCCGGGGCGTTTGGTTTTTCGTGGTTACATACCATTGCAATTTGCATTTTGTTCACCTATCCAACTCCCGGTGCGAAAGCGTTACAACCTCGGCCGGGTTTAAATTGGTTACGGGCGGCTCGGCCGAGTTGCGCCCGGCGTAAATTAAATATTCAATATTCCCCTCCGGCCCCTTCACGGGGGAATAATCTAACCCCAGCACGGTAAAACCGTTTTGCGGCATTAGGGCAACAATTTTTTCAATAACCTCTATATGCACGGCTTTGTCGCGTACTACGCCCTTTTTGCCAACCTTTTCCCGCCCGGCCTCAAACTGCGGTTTAATTAAGCAAACCACATGGCCGTCCGGCCGCATAAACCGGCTTAGCACCGGCAAAATAACCGAAAGCGATATAAACGAAACATCTACACTGGCAAACTGCAACGGCTGCGGCAGCTGCTCGGCGGTAATGTACCTAAAATTGGTGCGCTCTAAATTAACAACCCGTTCGTCGCACCGCAGCTTCCAGGCAAGCTGGCCGTAGCCAACATCAATGGCGTAAACCTTTTCGGCGCCGTTTTGCAGCATACAATCGGTAAAGCCGCCGGTAGAGGCGCCAATATCGGCACAGATTATTTTATTCAGCTTTAGGCCAAAGCTTTTCATGGCCTTTTCCAGCTTTAAGCCCCCACGGCTAACATACCGCAGCGGGTTGCCCCGTACCTCTAAAACATCACCGGGCTTTAGGGGCATACCGGCTTTATCGGCCTTTTGATTATTCACAAAAACAACCCCGGCCATAATTAATGCTTTGGCCTTTTCGCGGCTTTCGCAAAGTCCAAGCTCAAAAACAGCGTGATCCAGCCGATCTTTTTTATTACAGGTCATCATACTTTTTCATCCGCCATTTCTTTTATTTTCAGGCGCATAGAATCGGCGTCTAAACAAAACTTTTGCAGCGCCCGCTCGGTAGGCTGGTGCGGTACAAACCCGTTTACGGCAAACACCTTTACACGGCCTTGGTAGCCGGCCTGCTGCAGCCCGGCAATCAGGCTTTCGTTAATGCCGCCGGTTTGCATGCCCTCCTCAAAAAACGCTATTTTTTGAAAACGCAGAATTTTTGGGAAAAGGTTGGCCGCAATTGGGGCAATGCAGTTCAGCTTTACAACGGCTAAATCTACCCCCTCGGCCTTTAGGGCCTCGTAGCATTTACAGGCGTTGGCAAAAAGGCGGCCGTAGGTTACCAGCAAAATTTTGGCGTTGCCGTTGCCGTAAAAGGCGTAGTCCTCATTTTGCGGGGTGTAGTTGCTTGGTAAAAGGGGCTGCTGCCCGCGCGGGTAACGCACGGCGCAAGGCCCGTTTGTTTGGTAAATTGCCCGGTTTAAAAACAGCTTTAGCTCTAAATAATTTGCCGGCGCAAAAACCTTAAAGTTGGGAATGGTTTTTAAAAACGCAGCGTCAAACAGCCCTTGGTGGGTCTCGCCGTCCTCCCCTACCATTCCGGCACGGTCTACGCAAAAAGTTACCGGCCAGTTGGCAATGGCGGCGTCGTGAATTAATTGGTCGTAGCCCCGCTGCAAAAAGGATGAATAAACCACAAAAACCGGGTGCGCACCCGCAGCCGCTAAACCGGCGGCAAAGGTGGTGGCGTGCTCCTCGGCAATGCCAACATCAAAAAAACGGTTTTTAAACTTTTGGGCAAAGGTGGTAAGGCCGGTGCCGGCCGTCATTGCCGCGGTAACAACGCAAAGCTTTTCGTCGGTTGCCGCCAAGCGGCAAAGCTCGTCGCCGCAAACAGCCGAAAAATCTACCTTTTTTAGGGGTGCAGCCCCCTGCTCAATGTTAAAGGACGAAACACCGTGATAGTTGTTGGGGTTTTTTTCGGCAAATTCGTACCCCTTGCCCTTTTGGGTTAAAACATGAACCAAAACCGGCCGTTTTTGCTCCTTCGCTACGGCAAAAATGTTTTGCAGGGCGTTTAGATCGTGCCCGTTTACCGGGCCCAAATAATGAAAACCCATGTCCTCGAAAATATTACTGTGGTAAATAGCGTTTTTTAATAGGGTTTTGGAGCGCAGCAAATTGCGGTTAATGCACTTGCCAACCAGCGGCACCCGCGCAATAAGCGCCTCTAACCGGTGCTTAAAGCGGTGGTACCCGGGCTTAGAGCGAATTAAATTTAAATAGCGTGCCAAACCGCCCACATTGCGGGAAATTGACATTTTATTATCGTTCAGCACAACAATTAGGCCGGCGTTTTTGCCGCTGCCGGCGTTGTTTAAGGCTTCGTAGATCATGCCGCCGGTCATGGCGCCGTCCCCTACCACCGAAATAACATAGCCCGGCTGCCCGGCCAGCTGTTTGGCCTTGTAAATGCCCAGCGCCGCCGAAATAGAATTGCTGCTGTGCCCGGTTACAAACGGGTCGTAAATGCTTTCGTCGGGCCGCATAAAGCCCGAAAGCCCGCCCTCCTGCCGCAGGGTAGAAAACTTTGCGTACCGCCCGGTAAGCAGCTTGTGGGTGTAGCACTGGTGCCCAACATCAAAAATAATGCTGTCCTGCGGGCAATGAAAGGCGCTGTGCAGCGCAACGGTTAATTCTACCACCCCTAAGTTCGAGGCCAAATGCCCCCCATTCTTGGCAACGGTTTGAATTAAACAATCCCGAATTTCGGCGCAAAGCTGTTGCTTTTGGGCGGTATTCAGCGTTTGAACATCCTCCGGCTTATTTACTTTATTTAAAAACTGATACTGCAAGCGTTTTCCCTCTTAAAATTAATTTTGGCGGGCGGTTAGCCAGCCGGCCAGCTGTTGCAGGGTAAGGGCGGCCGGGCCAAATTCGTTTAAAGCCGTTTGCGCGGCTTTGGTGTAAGCTAAAGCGTCTTGCTCGGCTTTTTCCACCCCGCAAAGCGAAACATAAGTGTTTTTATGATTTTTTTCATCGCTGCCAACCGGTTTGCCTAAGGCTTTTTCGTCGCCCTTTAAATCCAGTAAATCATCTTGAATTTGAAAAGCAAGACCTAACGCGTTGGCAAAGGCAAAGGCAGCCTTTAACGCGCCGGCATTGCCGCCGGCCAAAACCGTACCAATACCGGCGGCCGCCCGTAGCAGCGCGCTGGTTTTTTCGCGGTACATTAGCTGAACAGCAGGCAGATCTAACGGGGCGCTTTCCCCAGCTAAATCTAAAACCTGGCCGCCAATCATTCCGCCGGCGCCGGCACACTCGGCCAAAAGGCTGGTTGCTTTTAAAACCCGGTCGGCCGCCAATTGGCAGCCCGCCGCCATTTGAAAAGCCAGGGTCAGCAAAGCGTCCCCCGCCAGCAACGCGGTAGATTCCCCAAACTTTGCGTGGCACGAGGGTTTTCCGCGGCGCAGCAGGTCGTTATCCATACACGGTAGATCGTCATGAATTAACGAATAGGTGTGAATCATTTCCAGCGCGGCAGCAAAGGGCAAATAGTCCTCGCCCTGCCCGCCGTTTAAAAGGTAAAACTGCTGCAAAATAAAGGGGCGCAGCCGTTTACCGCCTAACAAAAGGCTGTATTGCATGGCGCTGTAAACCGTCTCAAATTCCGGCTGCGAATTTTTAAGGCAGCCTTTTAAATAGGTTTCCAGCTGCGGTTTAAAGGCCGCAAGCTTTTCTTGTACCGTCAAAAAAAATCAATCCTCAATTCTTTTTTTGGCCTGCTCTAAAACCGCAGTGCATTGTTCACTAAGAGCCTTACCCTCATCAAAAAGCTGCATAGCCTGCTCCAACGAGCAGCTGCCGCTTTCCAACTGTTTGGTAATTTCCTCCAGCCGTTGCAGGCTTTTGTTAAAATCAATTTCTGCCAAAATAATCCCCCGTTTCAAAAGCCGGCACCGCGCAAATGCTTTAAAATTTTTACGGCGGGCCGCTTAACTTCTTGTTTAAATGTTAAAAATGCGGGCCTTTTAAAGGGCCATTTGTTAACGAACCGTTTGGTTCGAATAGTTGTCGGATAGTTGGTTTAAAAAACCGTTTGGCAGCTGCTTGGTTTGGGCAAATTGGTTTCAAACAATTTGTTAAAAACCGCAGCTTAAGGCAACCGGATTAAAACCCAAAAAGCACCTAAGGCAACAGTTTTTCCTGCACGGTGCATTGCAGGCTGCCGTCCCGCAGGCGCAGGGTAAAATCTTGCCCCTTTGGCAGCTGCTTTACCGAGCTTACCGCCTTGCCGTTTTTAAAAACAGCGGCAAATCCGCGGTCCAGCGTTTTTAAGGGCGAAAGCCCGCTTAAAGCCCGAATGTTGCCGTGCAGCGCCGCCTGCTGCTGCAAAAGCAGCGTGCGGTAGTTTTGCAGTAGGGCCTCCTGCGCTTTGGCCAGGCGCTGCTCAAACGGGTCATACAGCATATTTGGCTGCCGAAAAACCCGGCTTTGCAGGCTTAGCTGCAGCCGCCGCTCGTAATTGCCAACCAAAAGCGAATAACGGTTTTTAACGGTACCAAACAGCAAATTTAGGCGCTTTAACAGGTCGTTTTGGTCGGGCACCGCCAACTCGGCCGCAGCCGAAGGGGTTGGCGCCCGCAAATCGCAAACAAAATCGCAAATAGTAAAATCGGTTTCGTGCCCAACGGCCGAAATGGTAGGCACGGGGGAGGCGGCCAGCTGCCGCGCCAGCGCTTCGCTGTTAAAGCAGCTTAGGTCCTCGGCGCTGCCGCCGCCCCGGCCAATAATAATTAAGCTGTGCCCGCCGGCGTAAGCTGCCGTAAGCGCCGAAATTAAGCTTTGCGGCGCCCCAACCCCCTGCACCAAGGCCGGGTAAAGGGTTGGCCGGCAATAAGGAAAACGGCGGGTTAAAATGTTTAAAATATCCTGCAAGGCGGCCCCGGTTTGCGAGGTTACAATGCCAACGCTTTTGGGGTAGGCCGGCAGCGGGCGTTTGCGGGCCGAATCAAACAGCCCCTCGGCCTGCAATTTGTTTTTAATGCGCTCAAACTCGGCAGCTAAGTCCCCCTGCCGCAGCGGCTGCATGGCCTGCACATAAAACTGGTAGGTGCCGTCTTTTTCGTAAATCGAAACATACCCCCGGCAAGCAACCTGCAGGCCGTCCTGCGGGGTAAAACTTAACCGCGCTGCGTTGCCCCGAAACATTACCGCGCGAATGGCGGCGTCGGCGTCCTTTAACACAAAATAGCAGTGCCCGCTGGCGTAGTGATTTTTAAAGTTCGAAAGCTCGCCCACCAGGGTAACATCGGTTAAATGGGCGTCCCCCTCCAGCAGGGAGCGCACATACATGTTTAGTTGCTTTACGGTAAGGCTTAAAACCTCCAAATCATCACCCCGCGTTAAATTTTTTAAGGGCCAGGCAGGCAATGCCAACGGCGTTATCGCCCGAAAGCTCCGGCGTTGCAAAATAGGCCGGCAGCTGCCCGGTTAAAGTGTTTTTAATTATGCTGTTGGCCATAACCCCGCCCGAAAACAAAATAGGTAACGGGTATTGCCGGTAGGCGTTTTGCGCCATTTGCAGCAGGGTTTGGCCCAAAAAGTGAAACAGAGTTGCGGCAATATCCTGCGCTGGGGTGCCCTGCCGCTGCAGGCTTTGGCAAACATTTTGCATACCCGAAAGGTTGCAGCTGCAGCCCTTAACGCTAATTTTAACCTTTTTTACCGGCGTGCCCTTCAAGGCTAAGCGCTCTAACTCCTCCCCCGCGGGAAAGGGTAAGCCCAGCATTACGCCAACCCGGTCTACCAGCTGGCCGGCATGCAGATCGCAACCGCCGCCCAAAATTTGAACCGAAAAGCCCCCATTTTGCGGGGTAACTTTTAAAACCTCGGTAGTGCCGCCCGAAACATGAAAAGCTAAAAATTCCTGCCCAAAAAACTGGGGCTGACCGGCCGAAAGGGCCGCAGCGGCCAAATGCCCCTCTTGGTGTGAAAAATAAAACAGCGGAACCCCCAAAGCGCCGCTTACCGCCTGAGCCAACCCAACGCCAACCAAAAAGCAGGGCATGTAGCTTTCGGCTACCGGGCGCGGCTTTTGGCTAACCCCAACACAGGTAATTTGCCCGGCCGTTTTAAGCACCCGCTGCAGCACCTGCGGCAGCTGTTTGGTTTGGGCAAAAACAGCGTCGCTTTGCCGCAGTCCCAAACCGCCCTTTGGCACAAAAAGCAGTTCCCGCTCCCCGTGGTAGCAGCTGCTGCTTTTAAACCAGGCGGCGCTGCTGCGGTAATTGCTGCTATCTGACCCCAATGCCAGCATTATTTACACCCGTTTTGGCGAATAACCGCACCCAAAACCCCGTTAATAAAAGCAATATCTTTTTCGTCGCAATACTTCTTTGCCAGCTCCACCGCCTCATTCGCGGCAACGCCGGCCGGAATATCCTCGTTATACAAAATTTCGTAAACCGCAAGCCGCAGCAAAGCCAGCGCCGGTTTAGAAATACGGTCCAGCGTCCAGCGGGTCAAGTGCGGCGTAATGGCAGCGTCAATTTCCGCCAAGCGGCTACACACTCCGGTAAAGGTATTTTCTATATAATCGGTTGCAATAAAGTCCCGAATTTCGGCGGCGTCTTTTAAAATTTCGTCGGCGCCGTCCTGCCGCAGGGCCTGCTCAAACACCAGGCAAAACACCTGCTCGCGTTCTAATTTTCTTTCCATAATACACCTACTGAATACAATCTTAACAAAAAGCCGTTTTTTAAAACCGGCTTTGAAAAGTTGGTTTTGGCGCAATTTTTTGCTGCTCGCCCAAGGGTAAATCCACCCGGGGCGCTTGCCCGGCCGCACCAACAAATATGCTACTTTATTATACCTTATCTACGCCCAATTTGCAAGGGCTAAACGCATAAATATGCGCTAATATATGCAAAAAACGCCCCCGAAACAGCCCGGAAGCGTTTTGCCGACCAGCCGGCCGAAAATTTTACCAATTTTTTCGTTCGCTCTTTTGTTATATAATATTGCAATAAGAAATTACCTGCTGCAGCGTTGCGCTGCCAAGGTCGGTTATTAGCCCCTGCTCGCCGTTGCCGGCGGCGGCAAGCGCCCCGTTTTCTAAAACCGAAAACGCCCACGGTACCCCGGCAATCGGCTCAAAATAATGGTACTTTTCGGTGCCGGTTTTGCCCACAAACAGGTAGCTTTGGCCAATTTTTAAACTTTGCTTACCCGTAAGGTAGGCGTAGCCCATAGAGGTGTAATTGCGCCCTTTATACACCTTTTGTACATTCATGGTGTACAGCACGCCACCATTTTCAACATCGGCTTTAATAATGCTGCCGGTTATAACGGTATCGGCCGCGGTTACAAGCTGCTCTAAGCTGTAACGCTGCGCCGGCGCCGACGGCGCAGAAGAAACCGGCTGCGAACTGCTGCCGCTTTGCGTGCCTTTTGGCAAAAAGAAAATTGCCGCAAAAGCCCCGCCTGCCGCTAACAACACAACCACTACGGTTAAAATTAGTTTTTTCATAGCATCACCCAATTTTCGGTTATTGTTTGGCCGGTAATAACAAAACCGCCGCCCCAACAAAAGTTTAACAGAAAAACCTAAAATAAGTTCAAAACAAATTAAAACGAGCCAAAAATTAATCTAAATTAATTTTACGCCGTTTGCTAAAAAAGCGCGGTGACCTACGCCACCGCGCTAAAAAATTAAGCTTACTTTTTTAAAGCAATAAAGTTTGCGGCAATTGCCAGCACAAAAAAGGCAATTACTAAAATCTTGGTCCACCGAGCCAACATGGCGTCTACCGTTCTGGCCTTGTTTTTGGAAAGAAAAGTATCGGCCCCGCCGGAAATGGCACCGTTAATACCGGAACGGTGACCTTGCTGCAAAATTATTGCAAAAACGCTTACAACCGAAAGCAACAAAATAATGCTGCCAATAATATACTCTAAAACCTGCATTTTAAAATCCTCCATTAACGGCACAAAGCCAAATATCCAATATAGCCTTAATATTTTACCATAACGCAGGCAATTTTGCAAGCATTTTTAAAAATTTTTTTACAGAATTTTTCCCGGCCCGTTCAACCCAAAAAGCACGGCGGCACTATTGGCCGATTTTGGCGATGTTTTTAACCGTTTTAGCGAGGTTATTTGCTGTTTTAGCGGCGCAATAAGCTGCTATTTACCAACACTATCGGCAATTTTTTTAAAAATTTGTGCGGCAACGGCCGTGTTGGCGCTTTTGTTTTCTAAAAACACCGTTACGGCATATTTTGGGCTTTCCTGCGGAAAAAAGCCGCAAAACCAAGAATGCTCTACCTCGGCCCCGTTTACCACCCTGCCGGTTTGGGCCGTAGCGGTTTTGCCGCAGGCGCCGCCGGCTGCCGGTAAAGCGGCTTTGCCGGTTCCGTTTGTTAAAACGCCGGCCAAAAAGCCTTTTAGCTGCCCGGCGGTATTGCTGCTAAAAACAACATTTTTAAGACCGGCATTTTCGGCCCGGTACCCTTGGACGGTGCGGGTACCCTCCACCAGGCTGGGCGTTACATACCACCCGCCGTTTGCCACGGCGGCGTAAAGGTTGGTTAGCGCCAGCGGGGTAAGCAGCAGCTCCCCCTGCCCAATAGCAAAATTGGCAAGCGCCGCTTTAGAGGTTAGGGTTGCCGAGGTTGGCAGGCTGCCGGCAGCAGCCGTAATGCCGTTTGTCAAAGCCCTTTGGGAACCAAACCCCAAAGCCTGGCTTAAATTTAAATACTCCTGCCCCGACAGCTGCGCGACGGCGTTGTAAAAATAAGTGTTGCACGACTGCTCTAAAGCGGTTGCCAGCGTTACCTGCCCGTGCCCATCGTGGCGGTGGCAGTAAAATCGGCGGCCGGCAATTTCACAACTGCCGGTGCAGTTGTAAGTAAAACTGCCCTTACCGTTTTCCAGCAGCGCGGCGGCAATCAGCGGTTTAAAGGCCGAGCCAACATTGTACCTTGAAAGGCAGCGGTTTAAAAAAGGGGAATTCGGCGACTTTAAATAATCCGCCAAGCTTTGGGCGTCAAAACCCGGCCGGCTCAGCATGGCCCTAATTTTTCCGGTTTGCACCTCGGTAACCACTACGCCGCCGGTTTTAAGCCCCTCGCAGCTTTCAAAAACCGCTTTTTGCAGGTCTAAATCTACCGTTAAATAAACCGCGCCGCTGCTGCGGTTGTTTTTTAAGGTGGGCTCTGCCCCCAGCAAATAATTTCCGGCTGCGTCTACCGCAAAGCAAAGGGTTGTTTTGGCTGCGCTTTGCAATAGGCTGTTGTAAGCCAGCTCTAACCCGTAAACCCCCTGCCCTTCGCCGTTTACATAGCCCAAAAGGTGCTCTAACCCGTAGGGGGCCTGCGCCCGGTTTACCACCGGCGTACAGTACACCCCTTTTTGGTTTATTTTATTTTCCTGCAGCAGCACAAACGGCAGGTTGTTATTTAGCCTTTGCAGCGCCTGCTGCAGCGTGCTGCCGCCGCAATAGTTTTGAACGGTTTGCAGGCTTTGGAGGCAGGGTAAAAAAACGCAGGCCTGCTGCTTTTTGGTGTAAACCGAGCGGCCCTTGCAATCGTAAATTAATCCGCGGCCGCTTTCTACCTCTACCGAAACGGTGTTTTGCAGCGCGGCGGCCGGCAAAACCGTACTGCCAACGCGAATAAGCCTTAAAATGCAGCAAAAGGCCAACGCCGCTACAAAAACGCAGCAGCAAATGCTTCGCACCCAAAAGCTGTTTTCTTGCTTTGGCATTAAAATTCCCCCTTGCAAAGCCGGCGGCCCTTGGCAAAACCGTTTTGCCAAGGCTTTCGCTTTTTAGCATTTGCAAAAGGGGGATTTTTAAACATAACACCGCAAAAATTAAATGTAACACCACAATAATTTAAACACGGCGCCGCAAAAAAGTATTACTTTAGCTCTACTACCGTAACGCCGTCCTCCCCCTCGCCAAAAACGCCGGGGCGGCTGCTTTGCACGCTGGGGTGCCGCCTTAGGTGCGCCCGAACCGCCTTTTTTAAAACGCCGGTGCCCTTACCGTGAATAATGTACACCGTTTGAACGCCGGCCAGCACCGCCTCATCTAAAAAGCGGTCTACCTCTAACAAGCCCTCGTCGCTGGCAAAGCCCCGAATATCCAACTCGCGCTTTTGCTCCCTTTGCGAGGGCTTTAGGCCATTGGCGCTAACCTTGCGGGTGCGCGGCTGCGCGGCTTTTATTTGTTTTTCAGTGCTTAGCATAACGCTTTGCACCGGCACCTTTGTTTTTAAAAAGCCGTCGGCCACAAACACAAACGCGCCGTCGCTGCTTAGGCGTTCTACCACGGCATTGGTACTAAAATCTTTTACAACAACCCTGTCCCCAATTTGCAGCGGACGGGGCAGCCGGTAATTGGCAAAATCGTTGGTTTTGGGTTGCTCGGTGCTGTCGGCTTTGCCCTCCATTTCCCGAATCGTGCTTTTGGCAAGGGTACGCGCCTTTAAAACCGACTGTTGATTGTTCTGCTTGGTTTGCTGCTTTTTCAGCTCCTCCATTTCATTAAGCAGCTGGTTAGAACGGTTGCGGGCGTATTCTATCATATCGTTTGCCTGCTGCCGCGCTTTTTCAATAATTTTTTGCTTTTCTTTATTAATTTCCTCTAACCGCTGACCGGCCGATTTTTTGCTTTGCTCTAAGCTGCTGCGCAGCCGCACCGCTTCTGAGCGTTCTTTTTCGGCCTCTATATGCGCCTGCTCCAGCCGGCCAACCATCTCCTCAAACCGGTGATTTTCGGCCGAAACCAATTCCCCCGCCTTTTGCACAATGTGCGCCGGCAGGCCCAGCTTTTCTGAAATAGCAAAGGCGTTGGAACGCCCCGGAATACCAATTAACAGCCGGTAGGTTGGCTTTAGCGTTTGCACATTAAATTCGCAGCTGGCATTTTCTACCCCCGGCGTTTCAAAGGCATAGCTTTTTAGCTCGGAATAGTGCGTGGTGGCAACAACGGTAACGCCGGCGTTTTTCAGCTCGTTTAAAATGGCAATGCTCAGCGCAGCGCCCTCTACCGGGTCGGTGCCGGAGCAAAGCTCATCAAACAACACTAAGGTGCCGGGGCCAGCCTTTTTTAAAATGTGGATAATATTGTTCATGTGGGAGGAAAAGGTAGAAAGCGATTGCTCAATGCTTTGTTCGTCCCCAATATCGGCAAAAACGCCGCCAAACACGGCAATTTGGCTGTTATCGTCCGCCGGGATCATTAACCCGCAGCAGGCCATTAGCGTTAGCAGGCCAACCAGCTTTAAGGTAACGGTTTTGCCGCCGGTGTTCGGGCCGGTAATAACCAGCGTGGTGTAATTTTGCCCCAGCTTTAGGCTAACGGGCACAACTGTTTTGGCCGAAATTAGCGGGTGCCGGGCACGCTTTAGCTCTACAACGCCGTTGCTGTTTAACACGGGCATAGAGGCACGCATGCTGTAAGCCAGCTCGGCCTTGGCAAAGCAGGCGTCTATTGCCGTTATTGCCGAAAACGAGGTTTTAGCCCCCGCCGCAAACTGCGCCGCCTCGGCGGAAAGCTCGGCCAAAATGCGCTCTACTTCTTCCTTTTCCTTTAACCGCAGCACACGAATTTCATTATTAATTTCTACAATTGGCATTGGCTCTACAAACAAGGTAGCGCCGGAGCCGGAGGTATCGTGCACCAGGCCGGGCAGCTGACTGCGCTGTTCGGCCTTTACGGGAACCACATAGCGCCCCTGGCGCTGGGTAACAATGGCCTCCTGCAAAACCGAGGCGTAAGCGCTGCTTTTAATAATTTTATCCAGCCGGCTGCGAACATTCATGCCGGCCTGGTTTAATTTTCGCCGCAGGTCGGCAAGCAAGGGGGAGGCGTTATCGTTCATTTCCTCCTCGCTTTTAATGCAAAAAAATATTTTGTCCTCAAAATACTTATTCGGGCTTAAAATTTCAAACCATTCGTCTAAGGCGGTTTTTTCGGCCCCGGCGTTTTCCCGCCACGCTTTTAAAAGGCGAATAACCCGAAAAAGTTCGCCTATTTTAAGCAATTGGCCCATGTTTAAAACGCCGCCGGCCTGCGCCACGGTTAAAAAGCCGTTAACATTTTCGGCCGCACCAAAGTTTGGCGTGCCGTATTGCGCGGCCAAACGGTAAGCGTCGCCGGTTTGGCGCAGCAAAAGCTGCACCCGCTGCTGCTCAAACACCGGCCGAATGTTTAAAACATCTTGCTTGGTTTGCGCCAACGCCGCTTTTTGCGCCAGCAGCTGCAAAACCTTATCCAGCTCCAGCGTGCGGCAATATTTAAAATCACTTGTCATCATTATTCTCCTGTTTCATACAAACCGAACGGTAAAACTCCAGTGTTTTGTAATGGCTTTCGGTTTGGGTTGAAAGGTACTTTTCGCAACAATCGGAGAGCAAATTTAAATCGGCCGGCGGCACGGTAAACGAAAAAATTTTTTGAAACGGGGCGTACAAAATGTGCCGCATAGCGCAAAGCACCGTATTGTTTAAATAAGCCCCAAAACCGCCGTTGCCCCGCCGGCAGCCGCTGCAAAAAAGGCACCCCTCTTTGTAGTCAAAATAAAACCGGCCGTCCTGCTCCTTTTGGCAAACGCTGCAGCCCAAAAGATCCGGCATATAGCCGGCCTCGGCCGCAAAACGCAGCTCGTAAACCGCTTTTATAAGCTCAAACGGGCGTTTGTGGTGCATTACCAAAAACAACGCGTTTAACAGCAGCCGCAAAAAAACGGCGTTGTGCTGCCCCTCCGGCACCTGGCGCAAGGCCAGCTCACAAAAATACTGCGCTAAAGCAAGCCCCTCCAGGTCGTAGCGCAGCTCAAAAAAAAGGTCGATCACAACGGCGTCGGTAACCTTATATGTATCCTTAGCTTTGTACAAGGTAAAGGTGCAGTAGCTTAGCAGTGAGGTTGCCGCCGCGTTTTTGCTTTTTATGCGGCGCGCCCCGTCTGCAAACGCGCGAATTAAGCCGTTTTCAGCCGTTAAAATTGCCAATAGCTTGTCATTTTCCCCCACCGGCGTTTCCCGTATTACCAGGCCGGGGGTTACTATTTTTGTTTTCAACGCTGTTTTCCCCGTTTCCAGCCTTGGTTTTGTAGGCTAAATAATCGGCAATGCTGCCAGTTAGGTAAAAATTGTTCCAAAGATCCTGCTCTTTCATAACGCCGCCCCTTTTGTAAAAGCTTGCCGCCGAAAACCGCCGGCTCTAACTTTAGCCTTTGCAAAAAAAGCAAAGTTATAAACGGTAATTTATTGTAAAAATCGCAAAAAATTACAGCAGCTTCAACCGCTGCGAAACCCGTTGCCGCCGCTGCTTTTTCTGCCGTTTAAACCTTAAAACCACGGCAAAAAGCCCGAACTAAAGCGGTTATTGGTCTAACCCCAGGCTGTGAATGGCGCCGGCGCGGTTGCGCCAATCCTCCTTTACCTTTACCCAAAGCTGTAAATTGGTTTTGCAGCCAAAAAAGCGTTCAATATCCTGCCGCGCGTGCGACCCTATTTTTTTTAACATACTGCCGCCCTTGCCAATAATAATACCCTTGTGGCTTTCTTTTTCGCAGTAAATCGTTGCGCCAACCTCCAGCACCGGCTCGCCGGCGGCGTTATCCCGCTCGTAAAACTGCTCAATTTCAACGGCAATGCCGTGCGGCACCTCGTTGCTAAGCAGCCGCAGCAGCTTTTCTCGAATAATTTCCGCAATCATGGTCTTATCCGGCTGGTCGGTTACAACATCCCCGGTAAAATAGTGCACCGAGTTTTTAGCAAACCTGCTAAGCTCGGTTAAAAGCTCCTCCAGCCCGCTGCCGTTTTTGGCCGAAACCGGCACCACCGCCGCAAAGCTAAACGCCGCCGTATAAGCCGAAATAATTGGCAGCAGCGCGTCTTTTTGCGGTAAAAGGTCTATTTTATTTAAAGCTAAAACCGTAGGCAGCTGCCGGCGGGCAAGCTCTTTCATCAGCTCCAGCTCGGCCGGCGGCAGGGCGTTGGCGTTCAACTTAAATCGCGGCGCGCAATCTACCACCAAAACGGCGGCTTCCACATCCGAAAGGCCGCTGCCAACCGCGCGGATCATTTGCTTACCCAGCTCGTTGCGCGCTTTGTGAAACCCCGGAGTATCTACAAAAACAAACTGCTCGGCCCCACGGTTGCACACGCCCAAAATTTTGTTGCGGGTTGTTTGCGGCTTGTTAGAAACAATGGCAACCTTTTGCCCAACCGCCCGGTTTACTAACGAGGATTTTCCCACATTCGGGCGGCCGACTACGGCAATAAAGGCAGATTTTGTTTGTGCGTTGCTTTGGCTCATTTTTAAACCTCGTAGGTGTCGCTGTCGGCGCTGCGCACAACGCCCAGGCGGTTTAATACATCCTCTTCCTTTTCACGCATACGCATTTCCTCCAGCCCGCCGTTTACATGGTCGTAGCCCAGTAAATGCAGCATGGAATGTACGGTTAAAAAGGCAATCTCCCGCTGAAGGGAGTGCTCGTAAAGCTTGGCCTGTTTTACGGCGTGATCTACCGAAATCACAATATCGCCCAGCATTTTTGCGCCGTTTTCGGGGTTAATATCGTACACGCCGTTTTCCCCTAACGGGAAGGAGAGTACATCGGTGGCTTTATCAATTCCGCGGTGTTCTAAATTTAGTTTATGTATTTCGGCGTCGTCTACAAAGGTTACGTTCACCTCGGCCGGAAACTCAAAATTTTCGGTAATCAGCACGGCCGTGCAGGCGCGCCGAACCAGCAGACGAATGCCCGATGGCAGCTTGCCGCTTTCTTGCTTTTCGGTAATAATTACTTTTGTTTTGGTCACTTCAACTTCCTCCTGTTTTCCTCTTGCTTTTCGTAAGCCTTAATAATTTCCATTACCAGCTTGTGGCGTACAACATCCCGCCCCGAAAGCTTAATAACGGCAATATCCTCTACATTTTTTAAAACGGTCATGGCGTCCCGCAGGCCGGAGCGCTTACCGTCCGGTAGGTCTATTTGGGTAATATCCCCGGTTACAACGGCTTTAGAGTTAAAACCCAGCCGGGTTAAAAACATTTTCATTTGCTCGCAGGTGGTGTTTTGCGCTTCGTCTAAAATAATAAAGCTGTCATCCAGCGTGCGGCCGCGCATATAGGCCAGCGGGGCAACTTCAATATCCCCCCGCTCGTGGTAGCGGTTAAAGGCCTCGGCCCCCAGCATATCAAACAACGCGTCGTAAAGCGGGCGCAGGTAAGGGTCTACCTTTTGCTGCAGATCGCCGGGTAAAAAGCCCAGCTTTTCGCCGGCCTCTACCGCCGGGCGGGTTAAAATAATGCGGCTAACCTGCTTGGCCCGAAAAGCCTGCACCGCCATGGCAACCGCCAGGTAGGTCTTGCCGGTTCCCGCCGGGCCAACCCCAACCGTAATGGTGTTTTGCTCAATTGCCTGCAGGTACTTGCGCTGGCCCAGCGTTTTGGCCTTAACCGGCTTGCCCTTGGCCGTAATGCAAACGCAGTCGGCGTCGGTCAATTCGCGAATTCCCTCGTCGCGCCCGTCATTAATTAAAGAAAATACATAGTGCAGGTTTTGGTCGGTAATCATCTCGCCCTTTTCTATTAAAGCAATTAACCCGTGAATGGCCCGCACCGCGGCCGAAACCCCCTCGGGCTCCCCGCGCACGGTAATGCTGCTGTCGTGCGTTAAAATGGTTACCCCGTATTCCCGCTCAATTGCCCGCGCGTTACAGTCCAGGTTGCCAAAAAGGGTAATAATCTGTTCAACTCGGTCAATGTTAACGGTTTGTTCCAGCATAGAGTGCCCCCATCTTCGTTATTATTTATCAATTATAGCACTTTATCTCATTAATTTCCAGTATCTTTAATAATTTTTTCTGCGATTGCTATATTTTCGTCGCACTTAACAACCGCACTCAGGCAAAAAGCCCCATTTTCAACATAAAAACGAAGATTTTGACTTAAAACGCGCCCCTCGGGCACATCCTGCTTTAGCTGCTGCGCCAATTGCGCCTTTAAGCGGGCCTCGGCCTGCGGCTGCGTTAGGGTATTTTCTTGCTGCGCCAGCGAAAAAAATTGCCGTTTTACCAACCGCACCGGCAGGTAGCTTTGGCCGGCCGAAATTTTTGGAGCTGCGCCCTCGCTTTCAAAATTCCCCGTTACGCTGCCGCAAAAAAGCGGAATATGAAACCCAAAAAATTGCAAAACGGTGCGGCTTTGGCTGCTGCCGCTGCGCTGCACGACGGTAACGGTTTTGGGCTGCGTTAGCTTGTATTCCCGCACCGTGTTGGCAAAAACCTTGCCGCGCGCCTGCAAAAAGCGGGTGCTTTGGTCGCTGTATTCTACCATTCCGGCAGCCAGCAGGTCGCCTTTTGCAACCGTATCCCCCACCTTAACAGCCGCCGTACCGGCCAAAAGCTCAATTTTTGTAATAACGCCGTCGCAGCCGGCTTTTAAATTGGCCGGCTCCTCTGTAGCTTGCGGCGGATTTAAAGTGGCCTCCTCAACATTCAAAGTTAGCTTGCAGCCCTCTAAGTTTAAAGAGGCCCACGCAAGCTCCCGCTCGGCCATAAGCAGCTCGTTGCGCTTTTCTTTTACCGAAAGGCCTTTCAGCGGCGTCCCCTCGTAAATGCCGATCTGCCGCAAATCCTGCGCCAGCTGCTGCGGCGAAATGGTTTGATTGCCGGTAATGCAAATATTCCAAATGTAACCGGAAAGCATATACAAAATGCCACAAAACAGCAAAAAGCCGGCCGCAAAACCGTAGCGGTTTTTGTGCGCCGCCGCAAAAAACGGCAGCCCTACCTTTCGCGTTAAATGGATCCTGCCGCAAACCGTGCGGTGCAAAATGCGCAGGGTTTTAAAATCCTCTATACGCATTTTAAAATAAAGCCGCTCCCCCCGCAGCGCCACCCCCCAAAGAATAATGCCGTGCGCGGCGCACAAATTTAACAGCTTTTCGGGCGTTTTGGTTGTTACCCGAACATATACATACCCCTGCAGCAGGCGGTAAAAAAACAAAAACAAGCTCCCCGCCCCCTTTAGCAGTATTCAATATTTAAAATATTGCCCTTAATGTTTAACATTCCACCATTATAGTCGTAAACCTCTAACCCGCTGCCGGTAATGCAAACACAGCGGTCTCCAATGTTCAGCCGCACCAGGCAGGGGCTGTATTCAATAATTCCGCAGCAGCCGTCTACCGTAAGGGTACGGTTGCCAATCAGTTGCAAATGGGCGCCGCCCGAAAAAATTTCGGCCGGAAAATCTACCGCCTTTTGCAGCTTTTTTAACCCGCTGCGTGCTTTACTGTTTTTTTTAGGCATTTTGCAAGTTCCCCTTTGTTAATATTTTGTGTTACAAAATAATATATATGTGTTACAACGCAGAATTTGAACTTTGCAAAGCTATTTGCTCTTGTTTTTATTGGGCTGTGCGTGGGCCGGCACACAGGTTTATTGGCAAGGCCTAACGCTGGCTTATAAACAAGGCTGCCGTCAGCTTTGTTGGCGGTTTTGCCCGCGGGCTTGCCGCAAATTGGTGCAGCAGCAAGTTTGGCAGTATATACGGCGGGTTGTTGCAGCAATGAACACGGCAACCTATGCCGCAATCTGCGCGGCGGCTGCACCACGCTACCGGCAGGCCAACGGTCTTATTTTAAAGCTTTATTTTTAAGGCGGTGTTTTTTTGGGGTTAAAATTAAGCAATCGGCAGCGTACCGCGCTGCATTGTTTGGCAGGAGCGCTGGCCTTTGCCTTATTTGCCGTGCTGCTTCTTTGTTTTCCAACCTTGGCGGGGCAAGGGGTAAAAAGCGGGCTTACGGTTTGTGCGGCGGTGGTAATTCCGGCCCTTTTTCCTTTTACGGCAGCGGCTGTTTTTTTGCAAAAAAGCGGCGTGCTTTATTGGCTTAGTCGGCGCCGCTGCAAGGCCTTAAAGCTGCTTTTGGGGCTAAATGCGCAAGAGGGCGGAATTTTGCTGCTTTCGCTTTTAGGGGGGTACCCCATTGGGGCGCGCCTGCTGGGGCAAGCCTACCAAAACGAACAGTTAGATAGGCGACAGGCTTTGCGGCTGCTGGCCTTTTGCGTAAACGCCGGGCCAACCTTTTATTTGGCGGTTTTGGGCAAAGGGCTGTTCGGCAACCTTAAAACCGGCCTTTGTCTGCTTGGCTGCAATGCACTCAGCGTTCTGTGCCTATCGGCGCTCAGCCGCTTTATTGCCCCTAAAAATTTTGCCCAGGCGCCAAAGCTGCCCCCGCTGCCGCCACTAACCGACAGCTTTGTAGAAAGCGTTACCGACGCCGCTTTAACGATGTTGAGCTTAAGCGCCTGGGTGGTGCTTTTTTCGTGCTTTGGCAGCATTTTAAAAGGGCTGCTGCCCGGCGGCTTTTACCAAGGCGCCGCTTTAGCCGCCTTAGAGGTTACCGGCGGCTGCCTAGCCTTAAGGCCGCTTGGCTGCTCCCCGGCTGTGCTTGCTTTTTTCACGGCCTTTGGCGGGCTTTCGGTGCTGTTTCAGGTAAAATACTCGGCCGGCACTTTGCGCCCGCCGCTTTGGTATTTAATTCTTTCCTCTCTTTTACGGGGTGCAATTAGCGCAGCGTTTGCTAAGGCGGCGCTTGCCCTTTTCCCAACGGCAGCCCCCTGCCTGGCCCCGCAGGGCGGGCTAAACCCCGTTTTACAAGTAGATTACCGCTGTTTGTTTTTAATTTTGTTTTTAGCGGTTTTTTTGCTGTTTACCCTTAAACCGGCCGAAAAATTGCCTAAATTCGTAAAAAAGAACCAAAGAAACACTTGAAAATGCGGTGAAAAAAGTGTATAATTAGATTTCACAGGGCGCTCGGCAGCAGTGTTTTGGTTGCTGTCGGGCCAATTTTTTGGAGGAAACCGCATGGATTACAACACCTTAACCGGCGAACAGCTGCAGGCCGAATTTAACGCGGTAAAAGCGCAGTACCAGGATTTTTGCAGCCGTGGCCTTTCGCTGGATATGTCGCGCGGGAAGCCCAGCACCGAGCAGCTGGATTTAAGCGACCACATTTACGGCCTAATTGGGCCGAAAGATTCTTTTCACGGGGAGCTGAATATGGACAGCCGGAATTACGGCTGTTTAGACGGCTTGCCGGAGCTAAAACGCCTTTTTGGGCAAATTTTGGGGGTAGACGCCGCACAGGTTATTGTGGGTGGAAATTCCTCTTTAAATATGATGTTTGACACCGTTGCACAAGCAGTTTCTACCGGCTTTGGCGGTGAGCCCTGGGCCCGGCAGGCGGCCGTTAAGTTTATTTGCCCCAGCCCGGGGTACGACCGCCATTTTGCCATTTGCGAGCATTTTGGCATTGAGATGATTACGGTTGAAAACACCAAGGACGGGCCGGACATGGACCGCATTGAAGCGTTGGTGCAGGACCCGGCCGTAAAAGGACTTTGGTGCGTACCAAAATATTCTAACCCCGACGGCATGGTTTACAGCGACAGCACCGTGCGCCGCATTGCAAGGCTAAAACCGGCCGCGGCCGATTTTCGCGTTTACTGGGACAACGCCTATGCCATTCACGATTTATACGAAGAGCAGCCCCTTTTAAACATTTACGAGGAATGTTTAAAAGCCGGCAACCCCAATTTGGTGCTGCAATTTTGCTCCACCTCTAAAATCACCTTTTCGGGCGCGGGCGTTGCCGCCCAGGCTGCCGGCCCGCAGGATATTGCCCGCCTAAAATCGCGCCTGACCGTACAAACCATTGGGCCGGACAAAATTAATCAGCTGCGGCACGCCCGCCTGTTCCCCAACACGGCGGCGCTGCAAAAGCACATGGCGCAGCACGCCGCCATTTTGCGCCCAAAATTTAACGCGGTTTTGCAGTGCTTTGAGCGGGAGTTAGGCCCGTTAAACCTGGCCGAGTGGACGCGCCCGCGCGGCGGTTACTTTATTAGTTTAAATGTGCCGGATGGGCTTGCGGCCCGCACCTACGAGCTTTGCAAAAAAGCGGGGCTTACCTTAACGGCGGCCGGCGCCACCTACCCCTACGGGCGCGACCCTAAAAACCGCAACCTGCGTATTGCCCCCTCGTACCCCTCGGTGCAGGAATTAACCGAGGCCGCCACCCTGCTGTGCGTTTGCGTGAAATACGCGGTGCTGGAAAGCAAGGTTGCCGAATAAACCGTACTATTTTGCCGGATTGTGATTGACATTTACAACCTGTGCATATATAATGGTATATGAAATTTTAAAATGGAGGATTTGCCAATGAAACGAAGAAGTAAAAGAACAGGCAAACCGGCATTCTTTATTGCCGTTATCCTGATCGTTGCTCTTGCGTATGTTTCATTTTTCGGCGTACATAATTATTATGGCGACACCGAGAAGGTTTACATCAAGGGTGCTTCCGACATCCGTTGGGGTATTGACATCAGCGGCGGTGTAGAAGCAATTTTTAAGCCGGACATACAAAGCGGCACGGTCACCAACAGCAATATGGACGCTGCCAAACAAATCATTGAAACCCGTTTAGTCAATCGGGGAATCACTGAAAGCGAAGTATGTATTGACTACGACAACAAGCAGGTAATTGTACGGTTCCCGTGGCAATCGAGCGAGGAGGATTTTAACCCCACCACCGCCGTGGCCGAGCTGGGTGAAACCGCCGAGCTTTCGTTTTGCGAGGGCAGCACCAACGACACGGTTATTTTAACCGGTAAAGACGTTGAAAGCGCCAAAGCGGCATACGCGCCGGCCAGCTCCAACAGCGCCGCCGGGTACTATGTTCAGTTAACCTTAAAAGATTCCGGCAAAGCAAAATTTGCCGAGGCCACTACTCGGTTAAAGGGTAAAACCATTTCTATTTGGATGGATCAAACCCAAATTTCCGCCCCCACGGTTAACGAGGCGATTACCGACGGCGTTGCCTCTATCAGCGGCAACTTCGACGCCGACTCCGCCCAGGAGCTGGCCGACAAAATTAACGCCGGTTCGCTGCCGTTTACCCTTTCGGTAGACAACACAAAATTGCAGGTTATTAGCCCCACCTTGGGTGCCGACGCTTTAAGGGTTATGACCATTGCGGGCATTATTGCCTTTATTGTAATTTGCATTTTAATGATCGTCTTCTTCCGCTTACCGGGCGTTATTACCTCCATAGCCCTGCTGGGTCAGGTTGCCGGCATTTTGGCCTGCAGCTCCGGTTTCTTCCCGGGCATTAACGGCGTAACCCTTACCATACCCGGTATTGCCGGTATTATTCTTTCCATTGGTATGGGCGTTGATTGTAACGTTATTTCAAACGAGCGTATTAAAGAGGAATTTGCAAACGGCAAGACCATTGACGGCGCCATTGACACCGGCTTTAAAGAAAGCTTTAGCGCCGTATTTGACGGTAACGTAACGGTATTTATTGTTTCGGCCGTTATGATGGGGGCCTTTGGCACCAGCGACACCCTAATGGGCGCCATTTTCTCCCCGCTTATGAACCTGTTTGGCTCTACCGTTACCGGCTCGGTTTACTCGTTTGGTTACACCCTGCTCATGGGCGTTATTTTCAACATGGTAATGGGCGTTTACTTCTCTCGCATGATGTTAAAGGGCATCTCTCGCTTTAAGTTCCTGCGCAAGCCCTGGCTGTACGGAGGTGCAAAAAGTGAAAAATAATTTTGATTTTATTAAAAACCGCAAATTCTTTTTAGCCGGCTACGCCGTATTTATTGCCATTGCCATTGTTTTTCTTTGCATTTTCGGCGTAGATATGAGCATTGATTTTAAAGGCGGCACGCGTTTTTCTTACAGCTACACCGGTAACGATATTAACCTTTCGGAGGCCAAAACAGTTGTAGAAGGCGCTGTAAAGGATATTAAAGCCACCGTTACCCAAAACGCGGGCTACGGAACCGACAGCAAAACCTTAGTGGTTACTCTGCTTTCAGGCAATTCCCTTTCCACCGAGCAGCAAGCCGCCATTACCAAAGCCTTAACCGAAAAGTATAAGGACTGCAACATTGAGCTTAGCAACTCTAACTCGGTTAGCCCCACCGTTGCCGGCACCTTCTTTTTAAAATGCTTGGTAGCGGTTATTATTGCCAGCGCGCTGGTGGTGCTTTATGTTGGCATTCGTTTTCGCAAAATCGGCGGTGTTTCCGCCAGCTTTTACGCGCTGCTTGCCTTAGTGCTGGATTGTATTACCGCCTTTGCTGCCTGCGTTATTTTCCGGCTGGAGTTAGACTCCAACTTTATGTCGGTTATTTTAATGCTGCTGGGCTACTCACTGAACGATACCATTGTTATTTACGACCGTATTCGCGAAAACAATAAGTTGTACCCGGCCATGGACCTTTATGAATGCATTAACAAAAGCGTAAACCAAACCGTTGGCCGTAACATTAAAACAACCATTTCTACCCTTTTGGCCATTGTTGCGATTGTAATTGTTTCTGAATTCTTTGGGCTTTCCTCGCTGCGCAGCTTTGCCATTCCAATGGCAATCGGTATTATTTCCGGCGCAATTTCCTCCATTTGCCTTTCCAGCCCGTACTGGTATTCTTACCGCAAATACGCTTTAGCAAAAAAAGCTGCCAAAAACGCCTCTTTGGGCAGGGGTGGCAAAAATAACAAAACAAAATAACTCTTGTTTTAAGCGGCCGCCCGCAGTTTTACTGGCGGCCGCTTAAATTTTATAACGCCTTGCTTACTGCAATCACATACATTTTTAAAAGAGCTTTTATGATACATTCATTTTTATTAATCGGGCAATCCAACATGGCTGGGTGCGGCCGTTTAGACGAAGCAATTGCACGGAACACCAAAAACATTGTAACGCTTCGCAATGGGCGCTGGCAAGGCCTGTTTCGACCCGTTAACCCCGACCGCCCGTTTTCGGGAACAAATTTGGGCGAAAGCTTTGCAAGCCGCTACGCCGAAAAGTATGGCGTAACGGTTGGCCTAATTTGCTGTGCCGACGGCGGCACCAGCCTAAGCCAGTGGCAGACGGGCAGCCTGCTTTTTGATAACGCCGTGTACCAGGCGCGCCTGGCCCAGCGCACCTCTACCATTGCCGGCGTGCTTTGGCACCAAGGGGAGGCCGATTGCGCCCCCGAGCTTTACGCAACCTACCGGCAACGCTTTTTACCAATTATGCAAGCGCTGCGCAAGGAGCTTGATTTATATGACGTACCGTTTTTACTGGGCGGACTGGGTGATTATTTAAAAGACTGCAAATTAAGCGACAACCTAAAAAACTACGCCCATGTAAACAGCGCCCTAAAGCAAATTGCCGCCGAGGAGGAAAAAACCGGCTTTGTTTCGGCGGCCGGGCTAACCTCAAACCCCGATTACTTACATTTTAACGCCGCCTCGCTACACGAATTTGGCATTCGTTATTTTAACGAGTACGAAAAGCAAAAAGACCCCAATAAACAGTTTTTTGAAAAACCGGAGCAGGATTTTGCCGTGCGAACCGCTATGGAACAACTGTAAAATTAGAATTATTTTACAAGATATTAGTTTTTCTAATATTTAAACAACTTAAAAAAAGTAATTGAACTCTTGTTTTTTTCGCCTTTTAAAAAATATTACTAAATAATATTAAGTATTTAACGATTATCTCATAACTTTATTAATTGCGCGCCGGCGTTTTCCTTGTGTTTTCCTTTGGCAATCGTTAATTATAATAAGCTTTTGTAATATATTACTAAAATTGTCGAGAAGCGTTTCCTGTTTTTTTATTTGACAAATCCCCCATATCATGTATAATATTAGTAAAGTTTTTCAGCGCCCATTAAGCTTTGGGCGCTGAAAAACCAATAATTTGCTACAAAGCAATTTTACATCTTTGCAGCAAGAGTTGATTACGGAGGTAATAAACATGAAAAATTTTGTAAAAGCTATGGCAGTTGTTTGCTCACTGGCTTTAGTTGCCTGCTGCTTTGCAGGCTGCGGCGCTGGCGCAAAAAACTACACTTCCGGCAACACCACCTTTGTTATCGGCGCTTCCGGCCCGCTAACCGGCGGTGCAGGTGTTTACGGCCAGGGCGTTAAAAACGGCGCACAGATGGCTGTAGATGAAATTAACGAAAAAGGCGGTTTAAACGGCGTTAAGTTCTCGCTGGAAATGATGGATGACAAAAACGACGCCTCTAATGTTTCGGTTAATTTTAGCACTTTGTTAGAAAAAGGTATGCAGGTAAGCCTTGGCTGCGTAACCACCAACCCCTGCTTAGAGTTCAAAAACCTTTCGAAGGATGAAAATGTTTTCTTCATTACACCTTCCGCCTCGAACGATAAGGTTCCGGAGTACGACAACGCTTACCAAATGTGCTTTGCCGACGGTAACCAGGGTAAAGCCGCTGCCGAGTATGTAAAAGGCAGCTACGCCGGCCAGACCATTGGCATTCTGTACAAGTCTGACGACGCTTACTCCACCGGCATTTTAGAGCAGTTTAAACAAACCATTGGCAGCGATGTTAAATTGGTTGAGGCCAGCTTCCAGGGTGAAAATGTAACCTCTTTTGACTCTCAGATTAACACCTTGAAGGATTGCAAATTCATCTTTATGCCAATTTACTACACCCCGGCCTCTCAGTTCATGGCCCAAGCAAAAAACACCATTGCCGCTGACGCTGTTTACTACGGCTGCGACGGTTTGGACGGTATTGATAACATTAATGGTTTTGACATCTATACCATCCCGCAGGAGATTTCTTACCTTTCTCACTTCAATTCCAAGGCTACCGAAGGACCGGCCTCTGAATTTGTTAAAAAGTACATTGCCAAGTACGGCGCCGATACTTTAAATCAGTTTGGTGCTTCTGCTTACGATTGCGTATACGCCATTTACGACGCCATGAAGCAAGCCGGCGATAAGGTTACCGGCGTTACCATGTCGGCCTCTGACCTGTGTGAGGTATTAAAGGGCGTATTTAACGGCGGCTTTAAGTTTACCGGCGTTACCGGCGAATACAAAGACGGTGTGCAGTCCTCCATAACTTGGGAGAGCAACGGCTTTGTTAACAAGAGCGCTGTTAAGTATGTTGTAAAGGCAGCCGGCGCTACCAAAGCCAACTAACAGGCACCTGTTTTGTAAATAATTAAATACTTCGGTTTGCTGGCGCAGGTAAACTGCGCCAGCAAATTGTTGTTATTTGGAGAAAGATATGGAATTTATTACAACTTTAATCAACGGTTTAAACCTTGGCGCTATTTACGCTATGATAGCGCTGGGCTACACCATGGTATACGGCATTGCAAAAATGTTAAACTTTGCGCATGGCGATATTATTATGGTTGGCGGCTACACCATTTATGTTTTTTTAAACCTTTCGGGCATGCCGCTGGTAGCCATTCTTGCTGCCGTTATTTTTTGTACCCTTTTAGGCATTGTGGTAGAACGCTTTGCCTACAAGCCCTTGCGTGGCGCCTCCCCCCTTGCGGTTTTAATTACCGCCATTGGCGTAAGTTACCTGCTGCAAAGCTTAGCGCAAATGATTTTTGGCACCGCGCAAAAAATGGTAAACCTGCCAAACCTGGGCAAGGTTGCGGTTGGCAGCGTTAACATAGAGGTTTCGGCCATTGTTACTTTAATTTCTGCAACCGTTATTATGGTTGCATTAAACCTGTTTGTTAAGTTTAGCAAGGTAGGCCGCGCCATGGTTGCCGTTTCGGAAGATAAGGGCGCCGCCCAGCTAATGGGCATTAATGTAAACAGCATTATTGCCATTACCTTTGCAATTGGCTCGGCTTTGGCCGGGTTGGCCGGGCTGTTCTACCTGTTAAAATCCCCTAATATGTACGGCACCTTTGGCGCCATGCCCGGCATTAAAGCCTTTACCGCTGCGGTTATTGGCGGCATCGGCTCCCTGCCCGGGGCAATGCTGGGCAGCGTGCTGCTTGGCATTATTGAATGTATTTGCGATTCTATTCAAGCCATTTCCCCCTATAAGGACGCCATTGAATTTAGTATTTTAATTATTATTTTGCTGGTTCGGCCCTCGGGCTTTCTTGGCAAAAAACGGAGGGAGAAGGTTTAATGACTATGCTGCAAAAATTAAAGGCCGCAAAATGGAAATACTACATTAACTATGTTGTTATTGGCGCCATTGCCCTTGTTTACACCATTTTAGCTTTAACCGGCGGCTTAAAAAGCTCTACCACCATGCTGCTGGAAAAGGTTTCTATTAGCGTAATTGCCGCTGTTTCACTTAGTCTTGTGGTTGGCTTCTTGGGCGAGTTGAGCCTGGGCCACGCCGGCTTTATGTGCATTGGCGCTTACCTTGGCGGTAAGGTTTCGGCCTTGTTAGAGCCGGTTTTGGGCCGCTCCAACATGCTGCTTAATTTTATTATTGCGTTAATTGTTGGCGGCGTTTGCGCTGCTGTGTTCGGCGCCATTATTGGCCTGCCGGCCCTGCGCCTAAAGGGCGACTATTTAGCCATTGTTACCCTGGCCTTTGGTGAAATTGTAAAGGTTATTTTTCAGCAATCCAAAACCTTTGGCGCCAACCTTGGCCTGCCAACCCCGCGCTATAATAAGGATTATTTCTTCATTATCTGCTTTGTTATGATTTTGGCTACGCTGGCTGTTTCGCAAAACCTTATTCGCAGTAAGCACGGCCGTGCCATTACCTCTATACGCGATAACGAAATTGCCGCAAAAGCAACCGGCATTAATGTAACCCGTTACAAATTAACGGTGTTTACCATTTCGGCCTTTTTTGCCGGCGTTGCCGGGGTGCTGTTTAGCTTTAGCAACAACACCGTGCAAAGCGTAAAATTTGGCTACAACTATTCAATAGAAATTTTGGTAATGGTTGTTTTGGGCGGTATGGGCAGCATTAACGGCTCTATTATTGCCGCCGCCTTAATTACCTACCTTAACATTAAGCTGCAAACCGTGCTAACCGGCGACCAGGCCGTTTTAAAAGACTTCTTTTACGCCTTAATTTTAATTTTGGTTGTAATTTACAACAATGCACCGGCTTTGCAGGGCTTTCGCGAAAAATACAACTTTAAAATCCTGGTTGCAAAATTTAAAAAGCCGCGGCACGACCCGTCTGTTATTAAAGATGACGAATCTAAGTGGGATCGTGTGCCCTCTAAAATTAAAATGGACGCGCTGCTTTCGGTAGACCTTACCAACAAGACCGATAAACCGGATAAGGAGGATCAATAATGTCTGAATATGTTCTTGAAACAAAAGACCTTGGCATTTCCTTTGGCGGTTTAAAGGCGGTGCAGCATGTTAATTTAAAAATTGAAGAGCGCCAGCTTTACGGCCTGGTTGGGCCGAATGGCGCCGGCAAAACAACCATTTTTAACCTGCTGACCGGGGTTTACACCCCCACCGAAGGGGACTTCTTTCTTTGCGGCGAATCTTTAAAAGGCTGCAACCAGGAAACAATTAACCACAAGGGCATTGCCCGTACCTTTCAAAACATTCGCCTGTTTAACAACATGAGCGTTATTCGCAACGTAATGGTAGGGCTGCACAATCAACCGGAGTTTAAATGCACCCTGTTTGAAAGTTTGTTTCGCCTGCCCCGCCACTTTAAGGTAGAAAAGGCCATGCGCCAAAAGGCTAAGGAAATTTTGCGCGTAGTAGGGCTGGAGGAGGAGCGCAATAACCTTTCCTGCAACCTGCCCTATGGCAAACAGCGCAAGCTTGAAATTGCCCGCGCCCTGGCTACCAACCCTAAACTGCTGCTTTTAGACGAACCTGCTGCCGGCATGAACCCTAACGAAACCGCAGAGCTTATGGAGGTTATTCGCTACATTCGGGACAATTACAACATGACTATTTTGCTGATTGAGCACGATATGAAATTTGTTTCCGGCCTTTGTGACGAAATTACCGTTTTAAACTTCGGCACCGTGCTAACGCAGGGTGAAACCAAAGAGGCTTTAAGCAACCCCGAGGTTATTAAAGCCTACATTGGAGGGTAAAAGCCATGGCATTATTAGAAGTAAAAAATCTTGAGGTTTGTTACGGCGTTATTCGCGCTTTAAAGGGCATTAGCTTTGAGGTTAACGAGGGCGAAATTGTTACCTTAATTGGTGCCAACGGCGCCGGTAAAACAACCACCATGCAAAGCGTTATGGGGCTTATTCCCTCCAGCGGCGGAACCGTTACCTACAACGGGCAGGATATTACCAAGCTGCCCTGCCACAAAACCGTGCATTTAGGCATGGCCCAGGTGCCGGAGGGGCGCCGCGTATTCCAGGAGCTTACAGTTTACGAAAACCTGCTAATGGGCGCCTACACCCGTAAGGATAAAGCCGAAGTTCAGCAAACTATTCAATCGGTTTACGAAAGCTTTCCCCGCTTAGAGGAGCGCAAAAAGCAGGTTGCCGGCACGCTTTCGGGCGGCGAGCAGCAAATGCTGGCCATGGGTCGGGCGCTAATGTCTCACCCCAAAATTTTGCTGTTAGACGAGCCCTCTATGGGTCTTTCCCCCCTGCTGGTTGCCGAGATTTTTGATATTATTAAAAACATTAACGAAAAAGGCACTACAGTGTTGCTGGTAGAGCAAAATGCCAAAAAGGCCCTTTCAATTTCTAACCGGGCCTATGTGTTAGAAACCGGCTCTATTGTGCTTTCCGGCAATTCTAACGAGCTGATGCACAACCCAGCCATTCAAAAAGCCTATTTAGGGGAATAATAGATTTATCTACACTGTGTACCCGCTTTAAAACCACAAACAACAGCCGCCCGGTAAAAACCGAGCGGCTGTTGTTTTTTACCTATTTTAACCCTTTAAACTTTAACCTCTAATTCCAGCACGGTAACCGCTTTTTCAAAAGTTAGGGTTACTTTGTTTTTCTGCACTTTTAAATCCTTTTGCTTTAGCAGGCGGGTTACCCAAAACTCTTTGCCGCCGTTTCCGTTAACCGAAAAAGCCACGGTGCTTTCACCGTTAATGGTTAGGGTTATGGGGCTTTGCGCCAGCTCGTTGCCTGTTACCTGCAGCTTTAATTTAACCAAGGCCGGCTGTTTTTCGCCAAAGGTGGCGGTAAATTCTGTGTTGCTTTGCACCCCATTTAAATGCATCACCGTTTGCATTTTGCTTTCGTCTGCCGCTTCAAAAATCGGTTTTTTGCAGCCGCCGTCTACAAAACGCAAAAAGGTTGGAGAAAGCATAATGTACCGCAGCAAATTAGCAACGCAGCGCTGCAGACTGCCGCGGGTAATATACCCCTCCTGCATCCCCTCAAACAAATTGGTTGGCTGCGTTTCGGCCGACGGGCAAACCATGAAAATATCGTTCTGCGCGCGGATCATTGCCTTTTGGTTGCCCTTTTTGCCGGCCTCACCCGCACAGCTGGAAAGCGCCCACCAATCGGTCATTACAATACCGTTGTAGCCCCACTCGTTGCGCAAAATAGTAGTATTTAAATCGTAATTAGAAGAGGTCCAGTAGCCGTTTACCGGGTTGTAAGAGGTCATAATAGCGGTTGCGTGCCCCTCTTTCACGGCAATTTCAAAGCCCCTTAGGTAAATTTCCCGCAGCGCCCTGGCCGAAACAACCGCCTCTACAAACCAGCGGCCGCGCTCCCGGTTATTGCAGCAAAAATGCTTAATAGTGGTAGTGCTGCCCGTTTTTGCAACGCCACGGCTGGCAGCTGCGCCCATTTTACCGGTTAGCAGCGGATCCTCTGAATAATATTCAAAATTCCGCCCGTTTAACGGGTTGCGGTGAATGTTCATACCCGGCGCAAGCAAGGTATCTACCTTATAAGCAAAGCACTCCATGCCAACAAACTCGTGCAGCGCCTCCATGGCGGCCTCATCAAAAGTAGCGGCCAACAGGGTGCCAATGGGAATAGAGGTGGCCTTTAAGCCGGTTGCCAGGCGCAGGCCGGCAGGGCCGTCGCTGGCGCACAAAACCGGAATACCAAAATCTAAAAGGGCGTTTGTAACCCCGCCAAAGGCAGCGCCGGTTCCGGGCGTTACCTTGGGGCTGCACATGCCCTCACCCAGTACCAGGGTGCAAAGGTCGGTATCGCTCATTTGGGCAATAAAATCTTTTAGTTCAGCTTTTTCAAGGGCAACATCAACCAATTTAATGCCGCGGTCGCCGGTGTAGGCAATCTCCTCCGGCCGGTCTGCCAGCGCCCGCTGCTCCATGTTGGTTTCGGCGGTTGGCACCGGGGTGTAAACAGCCGTTACGGTACCGTCGGCCTGCGGCTGTGCCTGTAAACGCTCAAAGCTTTTTTGCGGGGCCATGGCCTCCTGCAATTGCTGCACGGCCACCGTGCTTTCCTGCCGGTAGCAAAGCACCTCTTTACTGCTGCGTACATCGGTGCCGGCAAAAATGCGGTAATTGCCCGCCTCTAATACATAAGCGTTTTTAAAGCCGGTTACGCCGCTATCATCAAACGCAGCCATTTTTTTAATGCTAAAGCTAACGGTTAAGGTTTGCTCCTCGCCCGGGGCCAGCGTTTTGGTTTTTGCAAAGCCTACCAGCTGTTTTGCGGGGTTGCACAGCTTGGCGCAGGGGGCGCCGTAGTAAACCTGTACCACCTCGCGCGCGGCAAAATTGCCGGTGTTTTGAACCGTTGCCGTAACGGCAATTTCACCGTTTTGCACCTTGGCGCTGTATTGGATGTTAAAGGTTGTGTAGGTTAACCCAAAACCAAAGGGGTATTGCACCTTTTCTTTCGCAAAGGTTTCAAAATAGCGGTAGCCTACAAAAATGTCCTCTTTATAATATAAGTGGTCGGGGTCGTTAAAATTGGCGGTAGAGGGGTAATCCTCAATATCAAAGGCCTGCGTATCCGGCAGCTTTCCACCGGGCGAAACGCGTCCGCAAAGAATATCGGCCAGCGCGTTGGCCCCCTCCATGCCGCCCTGCCAGGCGTACAAAAAGGCCGGAACATTGTATTTTTCGGTAAATTTTAAATCAATAATATTTCCAACATTTAAAACAACAACAAATTTTTTAAAGTGTGCCGCAACCAACCGAATCATATTTTCTTCCACTTCGGTTAAAAGGTAACTGCCCGGCTCGGCGGCGTTGTCATGGTCCTCGCCCGAGCTGCGGCCAATAATTATAACCGCGCTGCTATTCCGCTCAGCCGCGGCACAAACAACCGGCTCCTCCAGCGGCATTTCTACCTGGCAGCAGGGCTCGCTGGCCCAACCGTGACCGTTATCAAACGGGTGCTGCTCAATCCACGCCTCGTAAATTTTGGCCAGCGGCTCGTCTACCAAAATTCCGCCGTCCTTGCGTAAAGATTCTATAATACAGGGCAAATGCTTTACATTCACCGCACCGCCCGAGCCGGTTCCGCTTTTGTAGTAGGTGGTTTGCATTCGGCCAAAAACAGCAACATGCTCCCCTTTTTTAAAAGGCAAAACGCCGTTGTTTTTTAAAAGCACCGCACCGTCGGCCGCAATTTTTCGGCAAAGCGGCGCTGCCTCGTCTATTGGCCCGGCAGGCAGTTCCCAAATGCGCAAGCCTTGAACGGTTTTGTTTTTATCAATTTTTAACATCAAAGCGCCTCCATGAATCATATTTTACCTAAATATTTTAACACAACCCAACTACCTAAAGCAATTAACCGGCAAAACATTGCAAATATCTGTCTAATTATTTGCAATAAATGGCCAGTTTAGCAAAAAACAATACACTCCGCTTTACTTAACACCACCAGCTAAGTGGTTTGTTTTTTAATAATTTTGTTGCGTTTTTGTTCTTTTCAAAAACACAGCCGTTTGCTATAATTAGGGTAAAAATTAACGGGAGGTGCGGCAATTTTGTTTGCCGAAAACGCCATGTACCAAGCTAAAATTTTTCTGCCAAACGGCAGCACCCAAAGCCTACCGCTGCAAGCTGCTAATACGCCAGACGGCCTGCTGCTTACCCTAAAGCAAAAAAATGTTCCGGCCAATTTTACCCGTATTGAGCTGTTGCCCAACTACTTTAACGCCACCGCTGGCCAAAGCGGTTACTATTTGCTGCCCCACGTGCACGGCTGCCGGCTGGCAGCCTTTACCCCGCACGAAAACGCCGAATATTGCCTAAATTCCGACAACCGGTTTATGCCCCTTTGCGGCAAAAAATCGGCCGATAAAGCCGAGCTACTGTTAAGTCTTGGTATGCGGGACCAAACCCGCTTTGGTGCAAAAGTGGAAAACGGCGTATACTCCCTTATTCCGTACCTGCCGGCCTGCACCCTGTACGAGGATATTTCGCTGCTTTTAATTACCCTGCCGGGGGCGGACGCCGATTACAGTGCCATGGCCCGCTGCTACCGCAATTACTTATTAAAAAACGGGCTTTGCACCCGTTTAAGTGAGCGCGCAAAAACCCGGCCGATTTTAAAATATCTTGCCGAGGCGCCCGAAATTCGTATTCGCATGGGTTGGAAACCGGCCCCCTCCCCCGTGGCGCACCAAACACCGGAAAACGAGCCGGAAATGAAGGTTGCCTGCACCTTTGCCGATGTAGAACGCCTGATTGCCGAACTGCAGGCACAGGGAGTTGAAAAAGCCAGCCTTTGCCTGGTTGGCTGGAACAAAAGCGGGCACGACGGCCGCTATCCGCAAATTTTTCCGGTAGAGGAAAAGCTGGGCGGCGAGGCCGGGCTGCGCCGGTTAATTAAAACCGCAAAAGCGGCGGGCTACAAAATTACCTGCCACACCAACAGCACCGACGCCTACCAAATTGCCGAAAACTGGAACGACGATTTAATTTTAAAAACCCAAACCGGCGAGCTGGAAACTGAAAAAGCCCAGTGGAGCGGCGGCAAAATGTACCACCTTTGCCCAAAAAAAGCAAAAGAACTGGCCGAGCAGGACCTGCCCCGCGTGCGGGAGCTGGGGTTTGAGGGCCTGCATTATATTGATGTTATTTCGGTAGTGGCACCACGCACCTGTTTTGATAAAAACCACCCGGTAAACGCCAAGCAGTGCGTTAGTCTGTGGCAGGATATTTTAGCCCTTTCGACTAACCTGTTTGGGGCAATTGCCTCGGAGGGCACCTTTGACCACGCCTGCGGCGTGCTGGACTTTGGCCTTTACAGCGGCTTTGGCGTGTTTGAAAATAATGTGCCCCTGTTTGGGCAAAGCGTGCCGTTTTGGCAGCTGGTCTACCACGGCATTGTGCTAAGCAACCCCTCCTCCGAAACGGTTAATTTCCCGGTAAAGGAGCCGATTGAGCGCCTGCACTTTTACGAGTTTGGCGGCAGACCGGCCATTTATTACTACTCCAACTTTCACGGCACCAGCAGCTGGATGGGCAAAAACGATTTTACCATGGACACCCCGCAGCAGCTGCGGCAAAGCGTGCAAAAAATTAAAGCTCTATGCAACGAGTACAGTCGCTACAGCCACCTGCAAATGCAGTTTATGCAGCAGCACGACCTTTTAACCCCCACGCTGCACCGCGTACAGTACGAAAGCGGCGAAACCCTTTACCTAAACTACGCCAACGAGCCGCAAAGTGTAGACGGCGTAACCGTACCGGCAATGGATTTTCTATTAAAAGCATAACGCGCTTTGTAAAGCTGCAGTCAAACGGCTTTTTATTGTAAGAAAGCCGTTCCCTTATTGTTAATGAATAAAAAGCCTTCCTACCCCTTTTAGGCTAGAAAACTTTTTAAAACCGTAACGTTTTGCCTTACAAAGCACAAAACAACTTTCGCCCCAGCCAAACCCACGCCGGCCGGGGCTTTTTTTACGGTAAAAATTTTGGAATATCCCAGCTTTTTATCCCAGCTTTTTTAGTTTTTTAAAAAAATTTAAAAATAGGCTTTATTTTCGAAAATAAATATAGTATAATATGAAACGGTGGTAGTCGCAGCGCGGCTACGCAAAATTTTATTGGAGAGTGAACAAAATGCCGTTAGTTAACACCAAGGAAATGTTCAAAAAAGCTTACGAGGGCGGTTATGCCATTGGCGCCTTCAATGTAAACAATATGGAGATTATTCAAGGCATTACCGAAGCCGGTAAAGAGCTGAACGCCCCCTTAATTCTGCAGGTTTCTGCCGGGGCAAGAAAATACGCCAACCACACCTATTTGGTAAAATTGGTAGAGGCCGCTGTAGAAGAAACCGGCCTGCCCATTTGCCTGCACTTAGACCACGGCAACAGCTTTGAGCTTTGCAAAAGCTGCATTGACGGCGGTTTTACCTCGGTTATGATCGACGGTTCGCACCTGCCGTACGAAGAAAATGTTGCCTTAGCCAAAAAGGTTGCCGATTACGCCCACCAGTTTAATGTAACCGTTGAGGCCGAATTGGGCCAGTTGGCCGGTATTGAGGACGATGTTAACGTTTCGGAGGATGACGCCCACTTTACCGATCCGAATCAGGTTTACGATTTTGTTACCCGCACCGGCGTAGATTCTTTAGCCATTGCCATTGGCACCAGCCACGGCGCCTACAAATTTAAGCCCGGCCAAAAGCCGCAGCTGCGGTTTGATATTTTAGAGGAAGTTGGCAAAAAACTGCCCGGCTTCCCCATTGTGCTGCACGGCGCCTCCTCGGTTGTGCCCGAGTTTGTAGAAATGGTAAACCAATACGGCGGCAAAATGCCCGACGCCATTGGTATTCCGGAGGAAATGCTGCGCAAGGCCGCTACCATGGCTGTTTGCAAGATCAACATTGATTCCGACCTGCGTTTAGCTATGACCGGTGCCATCCGCAAGCATTTTGTAGAGCATCCCGATCACTTTGACCCGCGCCAGTATTTGGGCGACGGCCGCGCCGCCATTAAAGGCATGGTTGAGCACAAAATTAAAGATGTTTTAGGCTGCGACGGCAAAGCCTGATTTTAAAAGCTTAAAACCGCATTGCCCAAAGGGCATGAATTAACACAGTACATGGTGCTGCTGCCAAACGGCAGCGGCACTTTGTTATTTTAAATGCAAAATATTAAAAGCAAGGCTTACAAATCTGTTTTATAAAAATTTACTCTATAAAATTCATTTCATAAAGAGGTGCGTTATGCAAAATAATATTGCTTTACAGCTTTACTCCCTGCGGGAGCTTACCGCCAAAGACCCATTAGCCGGCCTGCAGCTGGCAGCCGAACTGGGGTTTAAAAATGTTGAACTGGCCGGCACCTACGGCTACACGGCTAAGGAGTTTGCTGCCGTTTTAAGCAATTACGGCTTAAAGCCCGTTAGCGCCCACATTGCCGTAAATGCAGCGCCGGACGATTTAAAACGCCGGGCCGAGGAGCTAAACCTTTTAGGCTGCGGCGCCTGCGTTTGCCCCTGCCCGCCAACGGCCATTACAACGCCAGAAGGCTGCGAGCAGGCGTTAACGCAAATTTTAGCCGCACAAAAAATTTTTCAATCGGCCGGCATTGCCTTTGGCTACCACAACCACGACAGCGAATTTAACCCCCTGCCAAACGGCACCCGGTTTATAGACCTTGTGGTGCAAAGCGGAATTTTACTTCAGCCGGATGTTTACTGGGTGCAGTTTGCCGGGGTAGACCCTTACCGCTTTATTGAGCAGCACACCGGAAAAATACTTTCGCTGCATTTTAAAGAAATTGATGAAAACGGCAATAATGTAGAGCTTGGCACCGGCATTTTAAACTGGCAACGGTTGAATGAACTGGGTAAAACGGCCGGCGCAGCATATAATATTTTAGAGCAAGAGGAATACACCCTGCCGCTGGCGCAAAGCATTACCCTTTGCGCCCAGAATTTAAAAAAACTTTTCCCGGGTGCTAAAATTCAATAATTGTTCATAGTTTTAAAGCAAGGTAACAACAATATTCTCTTAACATAAAGGTGTACTTGAAAGTTTGGTTTTTGTTTTAGGCGGCCAAAGCCTTTGGGCGGGCGGTTTCAAGCAAAAACGGCAAACCGGCCGGGGCTTTTGCCCTACCGGCAACAACAAGGACTTTAGCAACAGAAAGGGAGCAATTTTATGGACGAACAAAACAAAAATTTGCCTAATGAGCCGCAACTTTCCGGTTTTGATTCGGCAGAGAATATAAACGAAAAGCGCGAATTTCACCCCACACAAATGTTTGCGCGGCAGCAGCAAACCGGCGAGGGCTACACCGTAACCCCAACGGGGGACCGTTTTGAGCCTTCACCGGCTGCGCAAAATTCTGCGACCCAGCCGCAACAATCGGCAACCCAACCGGCGCAAGATGCAGAACAACCCGCCCCGATTGCCGAGAATTTATCCCCAAACGCCGAAACTGCCGCCCCGGCCGAACAGCCAAAACCTGAGCAGCCACAAACTGAGCAGCCAAAGCAGGCCCCGTTTATTCCAAACGGAACCTACAGCTACTCTAAAGCGCAGGGTAACATTCCCGCAGCCGAGGAGCCTGTTTTTTCCGGCTACCAGCCGGCCGAACCCGCCCCTACCCCGGTTGCCGAGCCTGTTAATTTTACCCCCTACCAGCCGCAGCCGCCCAAAAAGGCGCGTCGGGCCAAAAAAGGCGCCGGTGCCGGCACGGTTGTTCTTTGCGCGCTGCTGGCAGCCGTAATTGGCGCAGGCGCGGGTGTTGGCGGGTATGTTACGCTGGAGAATAAATTGGGCGAAAATAAAACCTCGTCTACCATTTCAACCGCCGAAAATACCCAGCAATCTACCGCCAACATTACGGTAGATGAAACGGTTAACTCAACCGTAGAGGCCGTTGCCAAAAAGGCCGGCCCCAGCATTATTGGTATTCGCACCACAGCGGCTGTTACCAACTTTTTTGGCGGCAGCTCTGAGCAAACGGGCGAAGGCTCCGGCATTATTTACAGCACCGACGGTTACATTATTACCAACTACCACGTGATTCAAAGCGCGGTAGAATCTACAAAATCTAAAGTAGAGGTTTATTTACCGGAGGACTCTAAAACCGCAATTAGCGCAACCGTTGTGGGGTACAACATTAACTACGACTTGGCCGTTGTTAAAATTAATAAAACCGGCCTTACCGCCATTGAATTTGATGATTCTGATAAAATCAGCGTTGGCCAGTACGCTATTGCCATTGGCAACCCCGGCGGGCTGGAGTTCATGGGCTCGGTTAGCTACGGCGTAATTAGCGGGTTAAACCGCTCGGTAGCAACCGGAACCGGCAGCACCATGTCCTTAATTCAAACCGACGCCGCCATTAACCCGGGCAACTCGGGCGGCGCGCTGGTAAACACCAAGGGGAAGCTGATTGGCGTTAACAGCGTAAAGCTGGTTAACGAAAGCTACGAGGGCATGGGCTTTGCCATCCCCTCGAACAAGGTTAAGGAAATTTGCGATAAAATTATTGATAAGCAAAACGACCCCACTCCTTATGTTGGTATTCAAATTAGTCAAAGCTACACCAAAGAATCGCTTGAAAAATTAGGTTACCCGGCCGGCGCGGTTGTTGTAAGCGTTGTTTCGGGCGGCCCTGCGGAGGAAAGCGGTATTCAACGCGGCGATATTATTACCGAGTTTAACGGCACCGCCATTTCCAGTTATACCGATTTTGATACCGCCATTAGCAAGTGCAAAGTTGGGCAAAGCGTTACGGTTAAAATTTACCGTTCCGGCCGGTTCTATTCAACCAACCTAAATGTAAAATCTAACAACGCCCAATAATTGGCCGTTTAAAAATTAAACACTGCAACCAATGCCGTTGGCGCTTTGCCGGCGGCATTTTTGGGGAAAGGAACCGTTATGTACGACAAACTAACCAAGGTTGATATTGAAAAAATGCAGCAGGAGCTGGATTACCGCATTGGCGTAAAGCGACCCGAAATTTTAGAGGAGGTTAAACTAGCCCGCAGCTACGGCGATTTAAGCGAAAACGCCGAATACCACGCCGCCAAGCGGGAGCGTGGAAAAAACGAAAGCCGTATTCGCTACCTGCGCAACATGATTAAAACCGCCCAAATTATTACGGTAGAAAGCCGGGCCGACGCCGTTACTTTGTTTGACACGGTGCATTACAAGCCGGAGCCGGACGGCGAAATTGAAACGGTACGAATTATGACCACCCTGCGGCAGGATGTTTTTGCCGGCATTATTAGCCAGGAATCCCCCATGGGGCGCGCATTAATGGGCAAAAAGGTGGGCGACCGCTGCCGCGTGCAAATAGATGAATGGAACAGCTACGATATTACCATTACCGGCATTGAAAAGGGCGAGGACGACGCCAGCCTTGAAATTAGAAAATTTTAAGGCTATTACAGCCAGCTTTTTGAACCTGCCGGCCAAAACGGTAAAGCCCTAAAAACGGGGTTATTTTACCTTTTTCCGGTTTACATATAGCCTATGTTTTATTTTTTAATAAGCAACTGCCAAAAATAAGCGGCAGTTGCTTTTTTTAGTTTGTTTTTTAATAATTTTAGTTTGAAATAGCCATTTTATTTTAACCGGCGCCTTGCTACAATTAAAAAGCAACCGGCAAACAGCCAAGCCTTTGGGTGTAAAGCGGTTGAGCCGTTTAGCTTCATAAGGCTTTGCTAATTGAAATTTTGCTTATTGAGATTGACTTAATTGGGGTGAGAAAATTTGAAATTTGCTGTTGGTTACCAATTAAGAAGTGACGATTTATTTTTAACCGCGGTTTTAGAAAATGCCCAGAAAATTAGCGAGGTTTATTTTGCCCTACCGCAATTTGCCAACGGGCGGGGCGCGGCCTGGTGCAAGGCTGCGTTTGCCACCGAGCAGGCACAGCAAGAAAAACAGCTAAGCGATTTAACGCAACTAAAGGCCCCCGGCCTGCGCTTTAACCTGCTGTTAAACGGCAACTGCTACGGCGAAAAAGCGCTGGCGGTAAGCTTTTACCAGGAAATAGGCAATGCCGTACAGCTGCTGCAAAGCCAACTTGGCCAAATTGTTGTTACAACCGCCTCCCTCACCGTTGCAAAATTTTTAAAACAAAGCTTTACAGGGTTAGAGGTGCGCGCCTCGGTAAACCTGGAGCTTAGCGAGCCGCAAGGGTTTGATTACATTGCCGACTTGTTTGACAGCTTTTATTTGGCCCGCAGCCAAAACCGCAATATAACAGCAATTAAAAGGGTAAAAAGCTGGTGCAACCAAAACGGCAAAAAGCTTTACGGCTTAGCCAACAGCGGCTGCTTTAATCATTGCTCGGCCCACACCTTTCACGATAACTTAGTGGCCCACGAGGCCGAAATTGCAAAGCAAACAAACGCCTACCGTTTTGAGGGGCAATGCTTTACCTACTTAAAACAGCCGGTAAACCGCGCCAATTGGCTTTGCTACACCAATTTTATTCGGCCGGAGGATGTTCCCCTTTACGAAAACCTTTTTTGCGGCTTAAAATTAGCCACCCGCATGGCGGCCAACCCGGCCCGCATTATTAACGCTTACTGCCGCGGCAGCTACAGCGGCCCGGTGCAAGAGCTTTTAGAGCCCAACCACAGCGGAATGTTTTACCCTTATATTATTGAAAATAAGAATTTACCGGCCAATTTTGGCCAACAAACGCTGCATTGCAGCAAAAACTGCGCAAGCTGCGCTTACTGCAAAACGGCGCTGCAAAACGCCGCCATTAAATTGTATTGAGGTGCTGACCATGTTAGATCGCAAAAAAATTGTTGAGGCCGCCTTGGCCGCCGGGGCCGATGCCTGTGGCGTTGCGCCAATTTCCCGCATGGCCGGGGCCCCGCCCGAAATGAACCCCACCCTGCTTTTCCCCGGCGTTAAAAGCATGATTGGCTTTGTGTTTAGAATACCGCGCGGGGTGCAGCGCGGTATTGAGGAGGGCACGCAGTTTTACCAGTACCCCTCTATGGCGTACGGCGGTATTAACGAAATTTTTGCCCCGGCCGTACTTTACAGCGTTGGCAAAGTAATTGAGGATGAGGGCTACGAGGCCTTTGTTTACCGCAACACGGGGGCCAGGGGCTGCGTTTCGGATATGGACGGTACCCCGGGCAACACCCTTTCGCCCGAGGAGCAAATTGAGGTAAACGAAAACGCTAAAACCTCTACCGCGCACCACCGCAATGTGCAATTTACCCGTGCCACCCGGCCGGAAAATGTTCCGCCGGATCTGCAATTTCAGTTCCGTTTGGCGGCGGTTGCCTGCGGGCTGGGCGAAATTGGCTGGAGCAAAATGCTGTTAACGCCGCAGTTTGGCCCTTTGCAGCGGGTTGCCTTTATTTTTACCGACGCCGAATTTAACGAATACAACGAGCTTTACAACGGCAAGCCCCTGTGCCGCAAATGCGGCGCCTGCGTGCGGGAATGTCCCGGCGGGTGTATTCCCGCAATAAACTCCGGCAAAACCGTTCGTGTAGAAATTGAGGGCAAGGTTTGCGAGTGGGGCGATATTGATATGTGGCGCTGCTACGCCTTTTACACCCACGCCGGCCGCTACTACAACCCCTTTGTACCCAAAGAGGTTTGGGATGAAAACAAAGACGGCGCGCTGGATTTAATGGAGGGCAAGACCGATATAGCCGACGAGCACGAAATTATGAAGGTTTACACCGCCTTACAAAAGTACTTTCCCAGTTGGGTGGGTTACAACATGGCAAAATGCGGCGGCTGTATTCGCGCCTGCGTTAGTATGTTAGAAAAAAAGGGCGGCTGTATGGAAAATCGGTTTAAAGAGCCGCTGCGCAACCGCAAAGAGCCCTGGAGGTTAAATCGCTAATGCAAACCTTTACCTTTGGCGGGGAGGATTTTACCACCCTGTTTACCGCAGCGGGCTGGAAAATTGGCTCTCTTGGCTATTCCAAGCGCTTTTCGGCCCTTACCGTTGCCGAGCGCCATTTGCAAACTGCCGAGGCCTTTGTGCTGTTAAAGGGCAACGCAACCCTTTGGGTAGAGGGGCAAAGCATTAAAATGCAGCCCTGCCGGCTGTACCTTGTAGATTGCGGCGAATGGCACCACATTGTGGTAAGTCGCAACGCCGTTGTGCTGGTGGCCGAAAACAGCAACACCACCGCCGAGAATACCGAAAAAAGAGTACTATGCAACAACTAATTGGTCAGCTTTTTGGCTTTGTTGCCATTGGCGTTTCTTACTTTATTTTTCAGCAAAAAACCGCAAAAGGTTGCTTGTTTTTAAACGAATAGCCGACCTATTGTGGGTAACGCATTTTGCGCTTATTGGCGGGTACACCGCCATGGCCACCACCGGCGTTGGCGTTGCGCGGGATCTGGTTTTTTTGCAAAGCGGCAAAGGCTTTTTTAAAAGCAAGCTTTGGCTGTATTTGTTTTTACTGGCTTTTCCGGCAACGCTGCTGTTTACCTACAATGGACTGTTAAGCATTTTTCCGGTTCTTTCCTCGGTTATTGCTACGGTTGGCTTTTGGTGTAAAAAGGTGCAAAATACCAAAAAATTTGCCCTTTGCCAGTCAGTTGGTATGCTGCTGTACAATAGCTTTGTAGGATCGGTTGCCGGCATTGTAAACGAGATTTTGGTTTTAACCTCTATTGCTATTTCGCACTACCATAACAACGCGTACAAACGCGGTAAAAAGGGGAATTCTTATGCTAACAAAAAAGGCCTTTAAGCAACGGGCGTTAGCCCTGGGCGCCACAGTTTGCGGTGTGGGCTCTTTAAACGAATTTAAAAACGAAATACCCCAGCGCGACCCTAAAAAAATTCTGCCCAACGCCAAGTGCATTATTGGGTTTGGCTTTAGCGTGCCAAAAGGTATTTACAAAGCCCTAGAAGGTGGCGCCCAAAGCTACACCTACACCACCCTGGGGGTAAAGTATTTAGATGAGGAGTTTGCCGAGATCTTTTTACTTAAAATTGGGGCGTTAATTGAAAACGAGGGCTACGATGCCTGCTTGCAAAAATCTATTCCAAACCTGCGTATTCAAGGGGATAAAACCACCAACCCAGAGGTGCTGGATACCTACGAGTTGATTCACGCCGAGGCGGTGGAGGCGGGCAAGCCGGTGCCGGATGTTATGATTGATTTTGGCAAGGCAGCAAAAGCCTGCGGCATTGGCCAGCAGGGCCTTAGCGGCAAAATTTTAAACCGGCAGCACGGCCCCTTTATGCGCTACTGCTTTATTATTTCAGATATTCCGTTTGAGCCGGACGAAATTTTGCCCGAAGACATTCATATTTGCGACAACTGCGGCGAATGTATAAAGGCCTGCCCCGGCCACGCCATTGGCCCAAACGGGTTAGATACCTGGCAGTGCGCCGTTTACTACAAGGGCGCACACCGCTCGAACCCCTTTATGACGGAAAGCTTTTTAAAGGGCGACCCGGAGCGGGAAGCCGTTTTAAACGGTGAAAAACGCTTTAACAGCACCGAGGCCCGAAAAATTTTTAAACAAATGGACTTTTTACCCAACACCCAGTGGGGCTACGCACCCTGCCTGTGCGGCAAAAAGTGTGACCTTGCCTGCTACCGCCACCTGCAGCAAGCCGAAAAGGGAGGTAAAGCATGAATAACGCCGTAACCAAAATAGCAAAAGAAAATTTAGCCGACCTTGTAACCTTTGCCCCGCGGGAGCGTTTTGAGCCGACCGACCCCATTTTTAAAATTTTACCCGAAACCCAAACGGTTATTTGCCTTGGCTTTCGCGTTTTAAGGGGAATTTACCGCGGCACCGAGGAGGGCACCACCTACTACCAGTACACCACCATGGGGGTAGAAAATATGGAGGAGACCATTATGCCCATGGCGCAGCTGCGGGTTGCCGCTTTTTTGGAGGAAAAGGGCTTTTTGGCCCTGCCCCAACGGCGCCACCAGCAAATTATGGCTGAGTCAAACAGCACCAACCCTGAGGTAGCCTACGACGCCGTGTACCGCGGCAAAACCGCCGAGGTGCAGTTGGATTTTGAAAACACCGCCGTAAAATGCGGCCTTGGGGAAAAGGGCCTTAGCGGCGCCATTTTAACAAGCGATTTTGGCCCCTTTGTGCGGTACTGTTTTATTTTAACAACAGCAAAATTAAAGCCAACCCCGTTGCAGACCCCTTACCTGTGCAACGGCTGCCAAGAATGTGTAAAAGCCTGCCCCGGCAAAGCAATTTCAAAAAACGGCACGCGTGACCCATGGCAGTGCGCGGTTTATTATAACGGTGCAAACGGCACTAAAAACCCGTTTATGCCACCGGACGCCTTTGCCGACCTACCAGACCGCACCAGCATTATTAACGGGAACAAGCACTTAACGCCCGAGCAGGCCCGCAAGGTTTTAAATGAAATTTATTTTTACCCGCCGGCACAGCACGCCTACCAATGCTCTATTTGCGGGCGCGCCTGCGACACTGCCTGCTACATTCACTTAGAGCAAAACGGCCTGTTAAAACGCAAATTTAAAAAACCGTTTAGAACCCGTGAGCCCTGGCAGTTTAGTGCCAACGATTTTAAAACAGAATAACAGCATTTAAGCCAATTAAAAGCCAAAGCCAGCTAAATTTGGCAAGCTGCTGCTACCAAACCAAAGCTTTTTACAATGCTAAAAAACACCCGCCCTGGGCCAAACCGGCCAAGGCGGGTGCTATTCATTTTACAGCGGCAAAGCGCCTTTTAAAGCGGCAAATGCCAAACAAAATTTTAGTTAAAATCGTAACCGGTATCTTCGTTAGAGCTTTGCTGCGGTTCATCTACCACAATATTCGTGTTGTAGTAAACAATAATCGAGGAATCTACGCTCACACTTTCCCCTAAATCGGGAGAAGTGGAAAGCACAACCTCCTCTTTCGTGGGGTCGCCCTTTTTCTCAATAAACTGAATGCTATCGGGGTCAAAGCCCATTTCCAACAAAATAATATATGCCTCAGACCTTGTTTTGCCCTTTAGCTTTTTGGGCAGCGTAACCTTAGAGGAACCTAAGCTAACGGTAAGCTCTACCGGCGTATCCTTAGAAGCGGCCGTTCCAACCGAAACCGATTGCCCGCAAATTTTGCCCTTTGGCACCTTATTATTGTACTCTTTTTTCACAACGCTGAACTTAAACCACTTTTGGTATTCCTCGTTGCTAAGCAGCGACGCAACCGTTTTTCCGGTAAAGTCCGGCACCGAATATTTGCTTTCGGTAGAGGAATTTCCAATGTCGCCCACCGAAACGGTGCTGGTAACAAGGTCAGAGGAGGATGAGCTTTCGGCCTTTTTGCTGCGCCCGTTTTGCACAATAGCAGCAATACCAAAAACAAGGCACAAAACCAGCGCCGTTGCCAAAGCGGCAATTAAGGTGTACTTGCGGGTGGCAGCCTTGCCGGCCTTTTTTTCGGCCTTTTGTTGCTCTTTGGCGGCCGGTTCTGCCGGGTCAGATTGCTCTAAATCCTCTTTAAACTGCTGCATATGTCGGGTTCTGTCCTCCGGCTCAACCTGCAACGCGTTTGCCATGGCAACCAGCACACCACGGGGCGTTTTTTCGGCAATTGCACGGGGGAAGTTTAAATTGTCATGCCCCCGGCGCTGAACCGACTCGCTTAGCGGATTGCCGGTAACGGTACGAAAAATAGTTGCGGCAAAGGCGTAAATGTCGGTTGCGGCGGTTAGGGCGGTGCCGTCATACTGCTCAACCGCGGCGTAGCCGCCAAATAGCTCCGGCACCATCTCGTTACCCGAAATGCGAACGCTGTTAATACAAAAGGCCGAAATTCTCATTCTGCCGTCGCGCCCTACCATAAGCGTTTCGGGCGAAATAGCGCCGTGAATAACGCCGTTGTCGTGCAGGGTGCGCAGCGCGGCAATCAGCGGCAAAAACAGCGGCCTTGCCTGCTCCCAGGAAAGCAGCCCGCCGTTTCGCAGCAAAAATTCCTTTAAGCTAATACCAGGCACATACTCGGTAATGGCGTAGGCAGTTTTGTTGGTTTCAAAAATGTCTATTACCTTAAACAGTGCAGGAACATCATTTAAGCTGCCAAGGGCTTTATAAAGCTCAACAAACTGCAGCAGCCCCTCGTTGTAGGAAAAGCTGTCCTCCCCAATAAATACGCTTTGCTCGGCCGTACGGCTGCAAAGCCCGGTTGGAAAATACTCGTGAATATACACAACGCAGGCGGCTACACTGTCGTACCCCAGGTAAGTAAAGCCCTCGCCGTTGCTGCTAACCGCCTTGCCAACAACATAGCGGTTGGCCAGCGTAGTGCGCAGCGGCAGCGCATTTTCACAGTGGTAATTCGCGGCATCAAACCCGCAAACCGAGCAAACCTGTTCGCCGCGATTATCACACATACAGCCCATGCAAAGATCATTAATATTTTGCATTGTAAACATCCCTTTCCGGTTTTAAAATTTTTGCCCGTTAGGCCGGCGGGGATAGCCCCGCAGACTTAGGTAAACAAATACGGTTTTAATCTGCCAAAATGTTTTTGCTTTAGGCCGCTTTGTTAAAGTGCCGACCTTTTAAAAGCAGGCGAAGCAACCGTAAAGCGCCTTTTTTGTTGCAGATTTTTACCGTTTGCTTTTGGTTGCAATTTTGCCCTTTGTTAAAAACGGCTTTTGCACCCAAACCCTTACTTGTCTAAATTTTGCCAAGAAGCCTTTGCGCTGTTTTTTTGTCCTGCTCAACGGCATCGCGCAGCGCTGCCTCCCCGCTAAATTTTTGCTCCGGGCGAATATAATCGGTTAGCGTTACGGTGATATTTTTGCCGTAAGCGTTGCCGTTAAAGCCAAAAATGTAGGTTTCGCTAATAATTTTGCTGCTTTCAAAGGTGGGGCGGTGCCCCAAATTGGTAACCGCATTATAGGTTGTACCCTCTACCGTGGCGTGCCCGGCGTAAACGCCAAAGGCGGGCAGTACCAACGCGTCCGGATAATAAAGGTTTACGGTTGGAAAACCTAATCGCCGGCCGCGGGCCGCCCCGTGCCACACGGTACCGCTGTAGCTAAACTCGCGCCCCAGCAGCCGGTTGGCCGCCGGTAATTCCCCTTTTGCAATCAGCCCGCGAATTTGCGTGCTGGAAACTAAAACGCCCCCCTGCTCTACCGCGTTAACAACGGTACATTCTATGTTATTAACGCTGCAAAACTGCTGCAAAAGCTTGGGGTTGCCCGCAGCGCCCCGACCAAAACGGTAATTAAACCCGCAAACCAACCGAACCGGCTGAAACTCCTGCAGCAAAAAGGTTAAAAACTGTTCGGCCGGGGTGTTCATTACCTTGTTAAAATTTAAAAAACAGGTTTGTACCCCCTGCTGCGCCAGCAGCGCCTTTTTTTGCTCGGGCAGCAGCAGGCAACAGTGACTTTGCCCGTTTAAAACGGCGCGCGGCGGCTCGGCAAAGGTTACGGCAACGGGGGCGCAATTGCCCTTGGCCGCTGCGGCTAAAACCCTTTGGTGGCCAAGGTGCAGGCCGTCAAAGGTGCCTAAAGCTAACGCATTATTGCTCAACGCCGGGTTCCCCCTTTGGTAATTGCACAAAATGAACACCGCACAAAACGGTAACAGCCTGCTGCTCCGGGTTAGCGTAGCCCAGCCCAATAAAGCAGTTTTGGCAGGCGCTGCAGCAAACCCGAACGGTTTGCCCTACCGGCACGCTGTTGCCAAGCCGCTCAAACGCCAGCGCCCCGCCGTTAGAAAACCTAGCGGCCTGCTTTAACGAAACCTGCACCGCCGGGTAATGCATAACCGCCTGTTCGGCCGGCTGCAAAAAAGGCGCCGGCCCTTGCTGCTCTAATTGCTCCAGCGTTACGCAATCCTCAATTTTAAAGCTGCCGGTTTGCACCCGGCGCAGCTCGGTTAAAACTGCCCCGGTTTTAAGACGCTCGCCAATATCGTGCGCTAAAGAGCGAATGTAAGTACCTTTAGAGCAAGCCACCTTTATTTGAAAGGTGTTTTGCGTAAAATTAAGCAGCTCTATGCTATAAATGTTAATTTCGCGGGGTGGGCGCTCTACCTGCTGACCCTTGCGGGCTAAACTGTAAAGCCGAACCCCGTTTTGCTTTAAGGCCGAAAACATAGGCGGAACCTGCAGCTGCGGCCCTAAAAAGCTTTTTAAAACCGCCTTTAACTGCGGCAGGGTCACGGCGCAATCCTGCCGGGTCAGCACCGTGCCGGTAATGTCGTAGCTGTTGGTGGTAAGGCCCAGCTGCACTGTGGCCAGGTAGGTTTTATTGGCCTCTAACAAATGGCTGGAAAGCACCGTTGGCCGGCCAACCAGCACCGGCAGAACGCCGGTTGCCATGGGATCTAAGGTGCCGGTATGCCCCACCCGTTTGGTTTGGCAAAGGCGCTTGACCCTTGCCACAACGGCAAAGGAGGTCATATCTTTTGGTTTATCAATTAATAACAGACCCTGCACGCTATTCCCCCAATGCCTTGCCAACGGCGGCTACAACAGCGTCGCGCACCTGCTCTACGGTGTGATCGGCCGAAAATTGGCAGCCGGCCGCGTAGCGGTGCCCGCCCCCGCCAAAGATTTTACAAATAGCCGAGCTATCTACCGGGTCGTACGAGCGCAGCGAAACCTTAAAGCTTAAATCGGACTTTTGCTTTACGGTAACGCCTACTAAAACGCCTTCTATACAGCGGGAATTGGCGGTAATGCCCTCTACATCCGTTTCGGTGCAGCCGGTAGAGCTTAACATTTTGTTGGTAACGCAAATAACGCTGCATTTTCCGTTGTAATAAAACTGCAAAGCGGCTAAGGCCTGCTTTTCAAGCTCCAGCCGCGCGCGTGATTTGGTTTCAAACATCAAACGGTTAATTTCGGCGTGGTTAATATTTAACTCGCACAAATCGGCCGCTATGCGCAAGGTGCGCGGGGTGGTGTTGCTGTAACGAAAACAGCCGGTGTCGGTAGAAAGGCCGGTGTAAAGCGCTTTGGCCGCCGGTACGGTTAACGGATAATTCAGCAGCGGCGCCAGCTCAAAAATATTTTCGCAGTTTGCGGCGGCTTCAGCGTTTAGGTAAAGCCGCTTGGCGTAACGGGTGTTGGAAATATGGTGGTCTATGCAAAGCTCAACACGGTTTGCGTATTCCCCGGCTAACCCGCCTAAAAGCTTGGCGTCTGCAACATCTACCGCAACGGCGCAGCCGGGCCCTTTTGCCGGCTGCCCCGGGGTTACATTGGTAAAATAATTAAACTTTTCGGGCACGGGGTCGGCGCAAAGCACGGTGACCCGCTTGCCCAAATGCCACAGCATTAGCGCCAGCGCGTAGGCCGAACCTAAAGTGTCGCCATCCGGATTGCTGTGGGTTAGCAGGTAATAATCGTTATTCTGCCGTAAAAATTCAGCCGCTTCGACCGGCGTTACGGCTTTACAACTATTCATCCTGCAATTCCTTTCCGGGCGTTTGCTCCTCCCCCGGTGTTTCAAAGGAGTGAATAATGCGGGAAATATCTGCGCTTTTTACAATAGAATCATCTGCCACAAAGCGCAATTCCGGAACCTTGCGCAAATGCAGCCGATGCCCCAGCTCCCGCCGCAAATAACCGGAGGCGCTTTTTAAGCCCTTTACAGACTCCAGGGTTTTGTCGTACCCCTCAATGGCGCTAACATAAAAGGTAGCGTACGAAAGATCCGACGAAACATCTACCTTAATAATGCTCAGCAAGCTGCTAATGCGGGGGTCTTTCAGCTCCCGCAGCAGCTGCGAGGCCGCCAATTGAATATCGGAGGTAATTCTGCCTAATTTGTATCCTGCCATTTTTTCTCCTTAATTCTTTGCAAATTTGCTTAGTCGCGGTACTCTTCCATGGTAAAGGCCTCAAATACATCGCCCTCTTTAATATCGGCGTATTTTTCAAGGCCAATGCCGCACTCGTACCCTTGTGCAACCTCTTTAACATCATCCTTAAACCGGCGCAGCGAGGCAATTTCATCCTCGGCTAAAACAATACCGTCCCGCACTACGCGGATTTTGGCGTTCCGGGTGATTTTTCCGTCGGTAACATAGCAGCCGGCAATGGTGCCAACGCTGGAAATTTTGTAAGTGTTGCGCACCTCGGCCTGGCCCAGCGCAACCTCGCGGAACTTGGGCGCCAACAGGCCTTTCATGGCCGCGCCGATTTCCTCAATACAATCGTAAATAACGCGGTACATACGAATGTCAATGCCGTCCCGCTCGGCGGTTGCTTTGGCAACCGAATCCGGCCGAACATTAAAGCCAACAATAATGGCGTGAGAAGTGCCGGCCAGCACAACATCCGATTCGTTAATGGCGCCAACGCCGCCGTGAATTACCTTAACCCGAACCTCATTGTTGCTCAGCTTTTCCAAACTGTCCCGCACGGCCTCTACCGAGCCTTGCACATCGGCTTTAACAATAATGCTCAGCTCTTTCATTTCGCCGTCCTCTAAATGGGAGAACAAATTGTCCAGCGTTACCTTTTCGGCCGCGTTAAAGCGTTCCTCTTTTTGTTTCGCCTTGCGCTGCTCAACCAGCTGGCGGGCCAGCCGTTCGTCTGAAACGGCGTCAAAGCTGTCGCCCGCGTTGGGTACCTCGGCCAAGCCGGTAATTTCAACGGGGGTAGAAGGGCCGGCCGCCTTTAACGGCTTGCCGTTTTCGTCATTCATAATACGCACGCGGCCAACCGCAGTGCCGGCAACTAAAATGTCGCCCGGGTGCAGGGTTCCGTTTTGCACCAGCAGCGAAGCCACCGGGCCGCGACCCTTATCTAACCGGGCCTCAATCACAACGCCCTTGGCTTTGCGGTCGGGGTTTGCTTTTAGCTCCATCATTTCGGCTACCAGCAGCACGCTTTCCAGCAATTTGTCAATCCCCTCGCCGGTCAGGGCCGAAACCGGCACGCAAATGGTGTCGCCGCCCCACTGCTCCGGAACCAAAGAATACTCGGTTAACTGCTGCAGCACGCGGTCGGGGTTGGCGCCGGGTTTATCCATTTTATTAATGGCAACAATAACCTGAACATTGGCGGCTTTAGCGTGGCTAATGGCCTCAATGGTTTGTGGCATAATACCGTCGTCGGCCGCTACTACCAAAATAGCAATATCGGTTGAATTGGCGCCGCGCTGCCGCATTGCGGTAAAGGCGGCGTGGCCGGGCGTGTCTAAGAAAGTAATTTCCTGCCCGTTGTGGTTTACCTTGTAAGCGCCAATGTTTTGGGTAATGCCGCCGGCTTCCGACTCGGTTACCTTAGAGTTACGAATTTTATCTAACAGCGAGGTTTTACCGTGGTCAACATGCCCCATAACACAAACAACCGGGCAACGCGGCTTTAAGCTTTCGGCCGAATCCTCGGAGTCGTCCATAATCCGCTCCTCTATGGTTACAACAACGGCGCGTTTAATTTTGCAGCCAAGCTCATCTACAACAATGGCGGCGGTATCGTAATCTATTGTTTGGGTAACCGAGGCCATGACGCCTAACTTCATAAGGGTTTTAATTACCTCGGCCGCAGTTTTTTTCAGGCCGGCGGCTAAATCGCCAACGGTAATCTCATCGCCAACCGTTACGGTAACCGGGGTCTTTTTAATGCGCTCTAACTGCAGCCGGCGCATTTTGTCGGCCTCCGTTTCCCGCTTTACGCCCTGCGGGCGGCGATAATCGTGCGAGCGCTGTTTAATCTTTTGCTTACGCTGAACATTATCGTTCATAGAGTTAGCCGGGGCAATGGTCTCGTACTTTTCGTTGTATTTTTCCAGCTCAACGTTATCTACCCGCGTATTTACATGGCGCACGGCTTTTTGGCCGCGTACCGGCTGCGGGCCGTTGGCTTTTTCCTTTTTCGGGCGGGGCTGAATCACAACCGGCGCCGCATTGGCCGGGCCGCGGGCTGCTGCCTTTTTCTCCTCAATCCGTTTTTCGGTAGCGGTTTTTTGGGCGGGCTTTTGCGCCTTTTCGGTCGGTTTGGCCGGCTGTTTGGCTGCCCCCTGGCCGGCTGCTTCAGCCTTGGGTTTTAGCTCCGGCTTTTCGGCCGGGTGCACCTTTTTGGGCGCTGCCTCGGCCGGCTTTGCTGCCGGGGCGACTTTTTCGGCCGCCGGTTTAGCTGCAGCAGGCTTTGCTGCTGCGGCCTTTTTGGCCGGTTCGGCCTTTGGCTGCTCGGCCGGTTTGGCCTCGGCTTTTGGGGACTCGGCTTTAACGGGCGCGTTTTTGGTTGCCTCTTTCCGGCGCTTTTCGGCCAGCTCTTTTTTAAGATTTTCTAACTCCTGCTTTTGCTGCTCGTAGCTGGCACGGGCGGCTTTTTCGGCCTTTTGGGCCTCCTCCCGCGCTTTGGTGCCAACGGCAAAGTAGGCGTCAAAGCTTTCTACGGCGTTTTGCGTTGTTAATTTATTAAAAAGGTAATCCAGTTCCTTTTCGTCTAAAGAGTTAGAGCTTTTTTTTGGCTCCTTGCTGATCTCCTCCAGCAGGGCGATGACCTCTTTGGAAGTTTTTTCAAAATCCTTTGCCAAATCGCTAATGCGGTACTTAACTGTCATCAATTGTTTCCTCCTTGCAATATTGCTTTGCAAAATCCATCGTCCGCAGTGGCAACAATGCCGGCCGGGGTGCCAATGGCTTTTGAAATTTGTGCGGTGGTGAAATCTACCCGTTCTACCACAGCCTTACCCTTTGCGGCTGTAAAGCGCAGCTCCTTTTCGCTTTTTGGCGAAATATCAGAAGCTACCAACACCAGCGCGTAACCGCCTTTTTCAATCAGTTCGGTAACGCGGCCGGTGCCAACAACCAGCTTGCCGGCCTTACGGCAAAAGCCCAGCAGGGTTAATAGCTTTTCATGAATCAAGGGTATCCAGCTCCTTTTGCAAACGGCTGTAAACCTCGTCCGGCAGCTGCATAGAAAAAGCTTTTTCCAGCTTTTTGGCCTTAATGGCCTTTTGCAGGCAGCTAATATTTTTACAAATGTAAGCGCCGCGACCGTTTTTTTTGCCGGTTGGGTCTAAACTTACGGTGCCGTCACTTTGTTTCACAATGCGTAAAAGGGCCGATTTTTCCTTCATTTGCATACAGCCTACGCACATGCGCTGCGGTATTTTTTTTGCTTTCATGCCACGCACTCCTTAAATTTACTCCTGCTCGGCCAAAGGCTCCTCGTCCTCGCCGTAATAGCCGCTTTCGGGGCGAATATCAATTTTCCAGCCCGTAAGCTTTGCGGCCAGGCGTACATTTTGGCCCTTGTTGCCAATTGCTAAGGAAAGCTGCGAATCCGGCACGGTAACACAACAGGTTTTCGGGTCCTCGCTTAAAATTTCTACCGAAACAACCTTGGCCGGAGAAAGCGCCGCCGAAACGTACTCTACCGGGTCTTCAGAGTAGGGAATAATCTCAATTTTTTCGCCGCCAAGCACCTCTACAATTTGGTTTACGCGCGCGCCGCGCTGGCCAATGCAGGCGCCTACGGCGTCAATATCCTCATTCGCGCTGTAAACGGCCAGCTTGCTTTTGGCCCCCGCCTGGCGGGATACGGATTTAATTTCAATGGTGCCGTCAAAAATCTCGGGCACTTCCATTTCAAAAAGGCGCTTTACTAAGCCCGGGTGCGTGCGGGAAATAATTGCTTTGGGGCCGCGCTCGGTTTCTTTTACATCTACAATGTAAATTTTAATGTTTTGGCCCTCGTATAGCTCCTCCTCCGGCATCTGCTCGCCCTTAAGCAGCACGGCCTCGCCCCGGCCGATTTTAACCGTAGCGTTACCTGTACGCGGGTCAATGCGCTCAACCTGGGCGGTAACCAGCTCGTGATTTTTGCTTTGAAACTCGGCCAAGGTGCGGTCTTTTTCCGCGTCTTTAATACCCTGGCGAATAACATGCTTGCAGGTTTGCGCCATAATGCGGCCAAAATTTTTGGTATCCAGCTTAATTTCAACTACATCGCCAACAGCAGCGCTTTTTTTGTAAGCCTTGGCCTGCTCAACGGTCAGCTCGGTGTCGGGGTCCTCAATGGTTTCAACAACGGTTTTGCGAACATACACCTTCATTTTTCCGGTTTCAACATCAATATCGCAAAAAACAACATCCTTGCCGCCGTATTCTTTTTTAACGGCGGTTATAATCGCGTTCGATATTTTCTCTGCCAAATATTCGGCCGAAATGCCGGTCTCCGTCTCCATTGCCTTTAAGGCTTCAAAAAACTCTTTACATTCTTTCGTTGTCATTTTTCCAATTTACCTCCAATTTTATTCCTCACACAGCCGCGCCTTAGCCACCGCAGCCTGCGCAAAATGTGTTTCCTGCCCGTTGCAAAGTAAAACGGGCCCGTTGTTATACGCCTGTAAAAGGCCGGTAAAGCTTTTTTGGCCGTCCTGCGCTTGGTACAGCGTTACCTGCACCTGCCGGCCAAGCATGGCCTCAAAATGGCGGGGCTTTGTCAGCTCCCGCTCTGCCCCCGGCGAGCAAACTTCTAAATAATACGAAACCTCTATAGGGTCGGCAGCGTCCAGCACCGGGTCTACCGCGTGGGAGACCGCCGTGCAATCGTCAATGGTAATGCCGCCCGGTTTATCAATAAAAATGCGCAAATACCAGGAGGCCCCCTCTTTTACAAAGCGCACATCCCAAAGGGTAAGGCCCAACGCCTCTACCTTAGGCTGCACCAGCTCTGTAACCCTTGTAACCGTGTTACCAGCCAAAAACAAACCACACCTTTACTTTTTAAAATTGCGCCCAAAGAGCTTGCGCCAACTTGAAACGCTTGGGCCATTGGGCCAGCCTTAAAGCTTAGTTTAAATGGCTTAAAGCCCTTACCCGCCGGCTAAAACAGTGCTGCGGCAAATTGCCGTAATAAAAACCAAAGAGCGGGTTGCCCCACTCTTTGACTAATACACTATCTACTATATGCATTATAACACAGTTCATTAGCAATTGCAAGCTTTTTTTACCAATTTTAAGAAAAAACAAAATAGCCCACATTTGCAAGTTAAGAATTCAGCAGGGCGGTAACCAGACAAACAACATCTTTTAAATTTACCTCGTTGTTTTGGTCCACATCCAGGCAAATTGGCACAATGCTTTCGGCAACATTCCAACCGGCAATGTTTCTGGAAAGCAGCACGGCGTCATCTAACCCTAAGCTGAAATTGCCGTTTACATCCCCGTTTTGGTAGCAGCTAATGTGAAAATTAGCCTTTTTACCATTGGCAGCAACGGTAATTTGCTTTACGCCGGGGGCGGATAGGTCTACACTGCCGCTCAGCACCGCCACTACCGGCTTAACCGCACCGCTTTTGTCTACCGACTGCACCTGCAGCCCGGTTAGATCCAGCTTTTCGTTTAAAAGGTAGCTTAGCTTTTTAGGCAGCTGTTTAATTTCAATTGCCTGTATAGAGGGAATAATGTAATCGCCTGTCCAACCGTCGTCGTTATTCGAGGCGGCCGCAAAAACACCAACCGGGGCAAGGGCTAAAAGCAGCACCAGAGCCGCCGATAATAAGCATTTAAAAGTATTTTTCAAAAAACATCCCCACCTTAATTTTTTTACCCCTTTATTTTAACACCTTTTGCACAATAAATCAAGCTTTTTGTGCTTTTTGCCAATTTTTTATTGAAAAGGGCACGCCAAATTTTTATAAAAAAATGCATTGGCTATTGTATGTTTTAAAAAAATGTGTTAAAATATGAATGTTGACTGTTGCCAAAGCTGCCGCAAAACGGCGGTTTGGCTCTAAAAAAGCCAAGTTATTCTTTTTAAATTGAGGTGAGAAGCATGGAAGCGTCTGTCCCTAACCCCCGAAGTAGTAGCTTATTAACCATTTTTAAAACCGGCGGCGCACTGTGCCCTTTCCCCTGGTTTAAACGGCTTAGCCTGCCCTTTTAGGGGCGGTTAGTGCCCTTTTGCCTTTAACGGTTGCGCCGCCTTTCAGGAGGCGTTTTTTTTAATGACCGAAAACGAAATGCAGGCTGTTACCTTGGAGGATATTGAACTACTGATTCACGACCGAAAATTTAACGAGCTGCGCAGCCATTTAATTGAAATGAACGAGGCGGATATTGCCGATTTATTAGATGAAGCCCGCCCCGAACAGGCCCTGCTGATTTTTAGGCTTTTACCCAAAGAAACGGCGGCCGAAGCCTTTACCTACATGGACTCTGAAAACAAGCACCGCTTGTTGGAGGCGTTGACCGATAAAGAATTAAGCTCGATTATGAACGAGTTTTTTATTGACGACACCATTGACCTGCTGGACGAAATGCCGGCCAATGTTGCCAAAAGAATGTTAAAAATGTCGACCCCGGCCGACCGGGCGGAAATTAACCGCATTTTAAAATACCCGGAGGATAGCGCCGGCAGCCTGCTGACCACCGAATATGTTGATTTAAAGGCCGGCATGACGATTTCGGACGCTTTTGACTACATTAGAAATTACGGGCCGGATAAAGAAACCATTTACACCTGCTACATTACCGACAGCCTGCGAAAGCTGCAAGGGGTGCTAACCGTTAAGGAGCTGCTTTTAGCCAAGGCCACCGATTTAGTAGGCGATTTAATGGAAACCAATGTGATTTCGGCCGTGACCACCGACGACCAGGAGGAGGTTGCCGCAAAATTTGCCAAGTACGACCTGATTGCCCTACCGGTTGTTGATTTGGAAAACCGGCTGGTTGGTATTATTACGGTTGACGATATTGTTGATATTGTTCAAAAAGAAAATACCGAGGATATTGAAAAAATGGCGGCTATTTTGCCGTCGGATAAAACCTATTTTCGCACCGGCATTGTTTCTACCTTTAAGGCACGTATTCCCTGGCTGCTGCTGCTTATGATCTCGGCCACCTTTACCGGGGCCATTATTTCAAGCTTTGAGGCCAAGCTCACCGTTTTTCCTGCGCTCATTGCCTTTATTCCCATGCTAATGGATACCGGCGGAAATTCCGGCAGCCAGTCCTCGGTTACTATTATTCGCAGCATTTCTTTAGGCGATATTGATTTTTCTGACATTTGGCGGGTGCTGTTTAAAGAGGTGCGGGTAGGTCTGCTTTGCGGCGTTACCCTTTCGGCCGTAAATTTTGCCAAGCTTTATTTGGTAGATTATTTGCTGCTGCGCAGCTTTGACCCCGGCCTTTACTTGCCCGAGATGTTAATTATTTGCGCCACTCTGCTCATAACGGTAATTGTTGCCAAGGTTGTTGGCTGTACCCTGCCGATTATTGCCAAAAAAATTGGCTTTGACCCGGCCGTTATGGCCAGCCCGTTTATTACCACCATTGTAGACGCTATTTCACTTTTGGTTTACTTTGGCGTTACCATGTCAATTTTAGAATAAACCGGTTTATAAACCAATTATGTTTAACCAATAGCCCAAAACCTAAAAATGCCTGTTTTTGTTCGTACTTGGTTGCGAACAAAAATAGGCATTTTGCTATTTTGTTAGGCTGTTTTGTGTTACGATTTGTTTTGGAAAATTTTAATTGGCCAATGCCATGCTCCCCCGCTGCCAAAACAAAAAAACACGCACACCTAAGCGGTAGGCGTGCGTGCGCCCCAAAAGGGGCATTGAGGAGGGTAGAGCGTGTACTAAGAGTGGGTTGCGGCTCCCACCTTCAATTTAATGCACTTAGTACAATAATAATGTAACAAGTAATCATTAAATAGGTTTGTTTTGTTTGTGAATTTTTTATGAATGAAAAATATTTTTTTCGCTGAATAAAATAACGCCGCCAAACCCAAAATAGTAACAGAATTCATTCCATAAACAAAAACAGAAAGGAACGGTATATTTTTATACCAAGGGGCATAAAAATGAAATCACAGGGTGCATTTTACAGATTTTTAAACGGCAAAGGGTTTTATGTGGCATTGGGCGTTTGCATGGTGGCCATTGGCATTTCGGCCTGGGTTGCCACCGGGGCGCTTAGCAAAACGGCAACCGCCAAAAAGCAGCAAAGCAGCGTGGTAGAAAGCGCAAGCTCTAACAATTCAACCATTGCAACCGAGCGTAAAGAATCGGGCGTACCAAAATCCTCGCAAAATTTAAGCAGCGCAGCCCAAAGCAGCAAGGCCAGCTCGGCCCCGGCTGCAAGCAGCAGCCAAAAGCCCACCGCCAAGTACTTTGTTTACCCGCTAACCGGCGAAATTATTAAGGACTTTAACAAAGAACAGCTGCAATACTCGGTAACCTACAACGATATGCGTATTCATAACGGGTTAGATATTGCCGCCAAGGAGGGTACCGCCGTTAAAGCCGCCGGAGACGGCACCGTAACCGAGGTGAAAAAGGACGCCAACTTAGGCTACACCGTTAAAATTGACCACGGCAACAATATTTCGGTTGTTTACGCCGGATTAAAAGAAAAAATTAATGTAAAAAAAGGGGACGCGGTAACAGCCGGCACCGTTTTGGGCGCGCTCGGCACCGTTACCTGTGAAAGCTTAGACGCCCCGCACCTGCATTTAGAGTTTTACGACGGCAAGGCAGCGGTTTCGCCCTTAGAGATGTTAGAAAAAGCAGCCGCCCAAAATTAAACAGCGCCTTCGACATCGTTTAGAGGCAAAGCAGCGCCCCCGCATTATTTTGCGGGGGCGCTGCCCTTTTACAAAAACAAAAGAAAATTTAGCGTTGGCTTGCAACTTTACAAAAGCCAAGGCAATTGGCTAAAATTGGCGTAAACAAAAAAGCAATTTTATAACATAAAACTAATTTGCCGCTTGCAAAAAGCAACACTCTGCAAGCCAAAGGCCGGTTGCAGCTTATTTTTTGGCACGCCGTTTTTGCTTACCGGTAATAGCCAATCCGGCCAAAACGCAGCTGCTAAGGTAGGCTAAAGCCAACCACAAAACAAGACGTTGCCCCTCCCCCGTTTTTGGGGAGGCGCCTGTGCCGGCGTTATTTACATTTTTTGTGTTATTGGCATTGCCGGCGTTGTTTTGGCCCTCGCCCTGCATGGTTACATTGCAGGAGCTCAGCCGCACGCCGTAGGTGGTATTACTGGTGGTGTTAATGGTGTTGGAGCCTTGCAAATTCAGATTTAGGTTTACCTTTTCGCCATGAATATATTTAAAGGCAGAAACGGTGCCGCCCAAAACAAAACCCGCACCTTGCCGAACCAACCGTAACGGTTTTGTTCGCCCTAAGCGCGGGTTAAAATTTAAAGTAAGGATTTGTTATTGAAACGGGTAAAGGCCGGCGGCCGTTTTAGCGTCCAGTGCCGCTTTTAAAACGGGCTTGTCTTCTTTGTAGGTCATACCGTACCATTTATCCTCGGCAATTAAAACCTTAGCGGTTTTTTGGCCGGATTTAATAAGCTTATCAATTTCAAACGGCAAAAAGAACTCCGACTTTGGCACCGCTATTTTTTCTTTTAAAAAGTCGCAAAAGCCGTCCTCCAAATAATCAAACAAATCGGTGGTAAAGCCCCACATATTCATGGAAACAACCGTTTCGGGCGAAAGGGCAATGCGCTGCCCGTTAGGAGCGTCGTAACTGCAGTTGCTGTGAATGGCGGTAAGCTCCTCGATATTCGTTAAATTGCCTTCAGTGTTGGTGCGGCACACCCCGCGGGATACGGTGCCGTTTTCGGTTAAGGTGTTTTTCAGTCGAAATCCCACCATGCAGTAATCGCCCAAATCAAGGGAAAGGTGCTCGTTAATTTGGCGATAGGCCGAGGGGCCGTAATAGTCGTCGGCGTTAATAGCGGCAAACGGTTGGTCTACCAAGCTGCGGCAGCACAAAACCGCGTGGCCGGTGCCCCAGGGTTTTTCCCGCCCCTGCGGCACGGTAAAGCCTTTGGGCAGGGCGTCTAACTCCTGAAACGCGTAGCTTACCTCTACCTTTTTTTCAATACGCTTGCCAACCAGCTCTCTAAAATCCTTTTCAATGGCGTGCTTAATAACAAAAACAACCTTGTTAAAGCCGGCGTTTATGGCATCGTGAACCGAATAATCCAGCAGCACTTCCCCGTTTTTACCAAGCGGCTCCAGCTGCTTTAAACCGCCGAAACGGCTGCCCATGCCGGCGGCCATAACCACCAATGTTGTAGGAATACCCATGCTTTATTACCTCGATTATTTTAAATTTTGTTGCCGGCGGCAAAAGGGCCAACACCCTGCGCACAAGCTGCTGCAGAGGCTTTGGTTTAAGCGCGCAAATGCCCAAAACCCTTTGCCGCAAATTAAGTATACCGCTGTTTTTTTGCAAAACAATGGCAATTTCTTGCAAAATGCTGTGTTTATTTATCATCAACCGGATTTTCGTTAGCCGGTTCGGGCGGGTCTTTCGGCTCGGCGTCTACATGGCCGGCAATGTTGCCAATTTGGCTATCCTCATCTGAAAAGCCCTCGGTGCTTTCCCGCATAAATAAAATTTTAAGGGTCATAATAACCAGCTTAATATCTAAAAAAATAGAATAATGCTGAATGTAGATAAGGTCCATATTCAGCTTGTCCTGCGGGCTGGTGTTGTACTTACCGTAAATTTGTGCGTAGCCGGTAAGGCCGCCCTTTACGCGGTGGCGTAAATCAAACTCCGGCAGCAGCTTGGTGTATTCGTAAACATTCTCGGTCCGTTCCGGCCGCGGCCCCACAAACGACATATCGCCCTTTAAAATGTTTAACAGCTGCGGCAGTTCATCTAACCGCAGGGGGCGAATAACCTTGCCAACCGGGGTAATGCGATCGTCGTTACTGGTTGCTTTGCGCAGCTTTACCTTGTCGGCGTCTACAATCATAGACCGAAATTTTAAAACATTAAAAATTTTACCGTCCTTGGTTACGCGGTTTTGTTTAAAAAACACCGGGCCTTTATCGTAAAGCTTAATAGAAAGCGCGATCAGCAAAAAAATTGGGCTAGAAATAATAAGCCCTATGCCGGAAATTAAAAGGTCTAAGGTGCGTTTAATAATTTGCTGCTCAATGGTAAGGCCGTTATTGCGGCAAACTAAAATAGGCGTATCGTAAACCTGCGCCTGGTGCAGGCTGTTAATAATAATATCGTTGCTGGAGGGCAAAAAGTAGATTCGCTTTTTGTTGGCGTAGCAGTAACGCAAAATCTCGTTTTGCTGCGATTTTTCAAAATTGCAGATCAGCACAGCCTCGTAGCCGTCAATAATTTTTAAAATTTCGGGCATGGGGCGATCGGTTAAAACAACCTCGCCAATGTTGTACCGCTGCTTAATGCGGCTCATTTTGTTAATAATGTGGGTTTTATCGTCCCGCCCGTCAGTAATGGCTACAATGCGGTGGGCCTTGTAAAGGCTATAATAAATAGAATCGGCCGCATGCACCTCTAAAAAAATTACCACCAGCTGCAAAACAGTGGCCCAAATTAAGGCCAGGGGGTTTAGCAGCACCCGCGCCACCAACGACAGCACTAAGTACATTAAAATGTTGGTAAAAAAGGTTGAAAGCGCAATGCTGTAAATAACCTCGTTACGCCGGGTAGTGCCAATTTTAAACCCGCCGTAAAGCGTACCAAACAGCAACAAAAAAAGGTAGTAGGTTAAAATAACAACGTAGTTCCCCTTACTGCTGAACAGCGCAATTTGGTAGTTGTTTTGCCAGCAGTTAATAAACACAAAGGAAACCGACATTAAAATTAGCACCTTAAGCACCAACATAATGGATTTACGGAATTTCATTAATAAATTCATTTTTAAAGCTCCAATATTTTATTTTAAAGCCTTTTGAATACGGGCCATAGCCTCTACCGTGCGCTCCCGATTGCCGAAAGCGGTAAGGCGGAAAAAGCCCTCGCCGTTTTTGCCAAAGCCCTCACCCGGGGTGCCAACTACATTGGCCTTTTGCAAAAGCAGGTCAAAAAAGTCCCAAGACTTCATACCGCCGGGGCATTTTAACCAAACATAAGGCGAGTTTTTGCCCCCGGTGTAAGAAATTCCAAGCTCATCCAGCGCGGCGCAAATAATTTTTGCGTTTTCTTTGTAATAGGCAATGGCCTGCCGCACCTGCTCCATGCCCTCTTTGGTAAATACCGCGGCGGCGCCAACCTGCACAGGGTAAGAAACGCCGTTAAATTTGGTGGTTTGGCGGCGCAGCCACATACCCTGCAGCCCGGTGCCCTCAAACTCCAAGCCGTTTGGCACAACGGTGTAGCCGCAGCGGGTGCCGGTAAAGCCCGCGGTTTTAGAGAAAGAGCAAAACTCAATAGCACATTTTTCGGCGCCCGGAATTTCAAAAATGCTGGTAGGCAGCGCAGCGTCCTGCACAAAAACCTCGTAGGCGGCGTCAAACAAAATAACCGATTGATTTTTCAGCGCAAAATCTACCCAAAGCTTTAGCTGTTCGCGGGAGTAGACTGCGCCGGTTGGGTTATTGGGGGAGCAAAGGTAAATAATATCCCCTTTTGTTTCGCTGCCCGGCACCGGCAAAAAGCCGTTTTGCTCGTTTGCGTCCATAAACACAATTTTCCGGCCGTCCATAATGTTGGTGTCTACATACACCGGGTACACCGGGTCGGGAATTAACACAGTATTATCGCGGTCAAATAAATCTAAAATATTTCCAATATCACTTTTGGCGCCATCGCTAATAAATACCTCGTTTTCCGAAAGGGTTACGCCCTTTTCGGCGTAATGCTGCAAAATGGGCTGCTTTAAAAAGGCGTAGCCCTGCTCCGGCCCGTACCCGTGAAACCCGGCCTCGGTAGCCATTTCGCGGTTTGCTTGTTCCATTGCCTTGGTAACGGCCGGCGGCAGCGGACCTTTCACATCGCCAATGCCCATGCGAATAATATCTGCCTGTGGGTTTTGCTCTAAAAACGCCTGCGTTTTTTTGGCAATGGTAGAAAACAAGTAGCTTTGTTTAACATTTTGGTAGTTTTTATTAATTTTCAGCATTTTTAAACCTCCATTAGCAGGGTGCCGTCAAAAACAAAATCGGCTGTTCCCGTCATGTATACGGTGCCGTTGCTGCTCCATTTAATTTTTAAATCGCCGCCCAGCAGCTGCACGGTAATTTCCTCATCCCTTTGGCAAAGGCCGTTTAACACCGCCGCAACAACAACCGCGCAGGCCCCGGTTCCGCAGGCCATGGTCTCGCCGCTGCCGCGCTCAAAAACGCGCATTTGCAGGGTGGTTTTGTTCAGCTGCTTAACAAATTCTGTGTTTATCCGCTCGGGAAACAACGGGTGATTTTCAAATTCCGGGCCAATTTTTTCCAGCGGCAAATTTAAAACATCCTCACAAAAAATTACCGCGTGCGGGTTGCCCATTGAAACGCAGGTGGCGTACCAATTTTGCCCGGCGGCCGCAATTTTTTGGTGAATAAAGCTTTCGCCCTCGCTTCGTACCGGAATATCTCGCGGGGTTAAAACCGCCTGGCCCATATCTACCGTAACGCTTTGCACCTTGCCGTTTTGCACGCACAGGTGTAGCCTTTTAATACCGCTTAGGGTTTCCAGCGTTAAATCTGTTTTTGCGGTTAACCCCCGCTCGTAAACATATTTGCCAATGCAGCGGGTGGCGTTACCGCACATTTTTCCCTCGCTGCCGTCGGCGTTAAACATGCGCATTTTAAAATCGGCAACCTCTGAATTTAAAATTAAAACAATGCCGTCGCCGCCCACACCCTTATGGCGGTCGCTAAGCAAAACCGAAAGCTTTTCGGGGTTTTGCACCGGCTGCTTGGTGCAATTAAAATAAATGTAATCATTGCCAAGACCGTGCATTTTTGTAAATTCCATTTTTGTTCCTTTCCTTACAAACGGCAAAGCATTGCCGAAATACACTACTACAACATTTTATAGTATACTGCAACTGCCTAAAAAGGTCAAGCAAAATTGCCAAAGGCCACCAAGATTAGGCCGGCAATGCATTAAGGTTAAAAAATTAAAAGCACTTTGTACTTTGCCGCTGCAGCCCGCAAAGCACAAAAGCCCAAAGCGGCAAAATGCAACCGTAAACAACAAAATGCAACCGCCAAAAGCAGCAAAGCTACTGCAGCATTTTTTCAAACTGCTCCTCGCTTAGCACCTCTACCCCAAGCTCCTGCGCTTTTTTTAGCTTGCTGCCGGCCTGCTCGCCCGCTACTACATAGCTTGTTTTTTTAGAGACCGAGCCGGCTGCCTTGCCCCCAAACTGCTCAATGAACCGTTCGGCCTCGGCCCGCTTAAACCTTACCAGCGTGCCGGTAAGCACAAAGGTTTTGCCGGCAAAGCGGCGGTCGGTTACCGCGGTTTTACAAACCATGTTTACCCCAATTTCTTTAAAGCGGTTAATTAGCTGCACCGTTTGCGGCAGGGTTAAAAAGCTGTACAGGCTTTGGGCCATAATTTCGCCAAAGCCGTCAATTCTTAAAAAGTCCTCCGGCCCGGCGGCCAAAATGGCGTCCATGCTTTGCAGCGCGTCGGCCAACAGCTTTGCCGCTTTGGCCCCAATGTGCCGTATTCCAAGCGCAAAAATAAAGCGGTATAAATCGTTTTGTTTAGATTTTTGAATGGCCGTAATAATATTTTCAGCCGATTTTTCGCCCAGCCCCTCTAAATTGGCTAAGTCGCTTATTTGCAGTTCGTACAGATCGTAAGGGTGGCGAATTTTGTTGTTTTGCAGCAGCAGCTCAATCACGGCGGGGCCAAGGCCTTCAATATCCATCGCGTCACGCGAGGCAAAATGAATTAAATGCCGGGTAAGCTGCGCGGGGCACTCGGCATTATTGCAGCGCAGCGCCGCCTCCCCCGCTTCGCGGAACACCGGCGCCCCGCAAGAGGGGCAAACGGTTGGCATTTTGTAGGGCGTTGCCCCCGGCCGATGCGCGGCTACACCCACAACCTCGGGAATAATATCCCCCGCCTTGCGCACTAAAATATCATCGCCAATGCAAATGTTTTTTTCGGCAATAAAATCCTCATTATGCAGTACGGCGCGGCTAACGGTAGTACCGGCTAAGGTAATAGGCTCAAAAAACGCTGTTGGGGTTAAGGCGCCGGTGCGCCCTACCTGAACATCTACCCCCAGCAGCCGGGTTTGTTTAACCTCGGGCGGGTATTTAAACGCCACCGCCCATTTAGGGAATTTTGCCGTACTGCCAAACTCGCCCCGCGCGGCTAAATCGTCTACCTTAATTACGGCGCCGTCAATATCAAACTCCAGCGTGCCGCGCTGGCGGCCAATTTCCTGCACCGTTTGCAGCGCCTGCTCAATACCGTTGGCACGCGTGTAAAACGGCAGCACCGAAAAGCCCAGCTGCTTTAAAAAATTTAACGATTCTATGTGCGAAGCAAAGCTTTTACCGCTAATTTGCTGCACATTAAAAATAAAAACCGAAAGGCGGCGCTTGGCCGTAACCGCCGGATTTTTTTGGCGCAGCGAGCCGGCCGCGGCATTGCGCGGATTTTTAGCCGGTTTTTCACCGCGGTTTTCCTGCTCGGCAACCAGGCGGGCAAAGTTTTGGTGCGACATATAAACCTCGCCGCGCACCTCTAAATTACCGTAAAACGCAATATGCTTTGGAATATCGGCCACGGTAAGCAGGTTGGCAGTAACATCCTCGCCGGTCAGGCCGTCGCCCCTGGTGGAGCCCCGAACAAACTGCCCGTTTTCGTACTCTAAGGAAACCGAAAGCCCATCTATTTTAGGCTCAACCGAATAAACCGGCTGCTTTAAAAGCGCCCGCACCCGTTCGTCAAATGCCCGCAGCTCGTCAAAGCTAAAGGCGTCCTGCAGGCTTTCCATTTTAACCTTGTGCGCCACCGGCGTAAACATTCGGCCAACGGCACCGCCCACCCGTTGCGTAGGGGAATTGGGCAAAATCAGCTCCGGGTACTCGGCCTCCAACGCTTTTAGCTCGTTTTGCAGCGCGTCGTACTCGTAATCCTCAACGGCGGGGTCGTCATACAAATAATAACGGTCGCTGTACTCGTTTAGCTGCCGGGTCAGCTCGGCTATTCTTTTTTCGGCCTGTTGCTTTTCCATTTCATTCTCCTTCAATCCGGCGCAAGGCAGGTGCCCTTATTATTCCGGGTGTATTGCCGCTCCGGCATATTATCTTGGTGCATTACCGTTTTGGTGTGTTACCATTCCGATTTAGTTTTACCGTTTAAGTATGCATTTACCACTCGGGTATTATTTCACCGCTCCGAGGCGTAGTTAAAAATGTCGTCAATCACTTCGCCGCTTTCATCAAACACCTGCGTGTAGGCCTCCGGCACGGCGCCGGCAATTACGGTTTCTGAAAGAACATAATCGGTGGTAACGGTTTTTTCACAGCGCGACCACGGAATTAAAATGTAAATTACGCCCGAAACGGTTAACGAAATGCGGTGCAAAGTATTATTGACCCCCGCATTTAAAAATTCGCTTTTTAACGCGGCGTTAAAGGTGGTTGAAAACTGCACCTTAAACCTTAGCTGCGGCCCCATTCCTAAGGTGTACTCGCTGCCAAGCAGCGTGCCCAGCGGAACCGAAACCGAAAGCTCTTGCCCGTTTTTTGCAATTTCGCTTTGCAGGCGCGCTAAAAAATCTACCTTAACCTTGTTTATGGCCACCGCGTTGCTTTTTACCGCGCGCACGCTGCCGTCCGGTGCGTAATCAACCTCGTCTACGCTAACCGGCTGCTCTTTTAACACGCTTTGCATTGCAGTATTCATGGTGTTTAGCAGCAGCTCGCAGCCGTTGCTCATTGGGTATTCATTCAACATTCGGCGCAAAAAAGCGTGCGCCGCAAATAGCAGCAGCACTGTGCCGCACAGCACCAGTGCCACCCCGGTGCAAAACAACCGGGCACGGTTTTTAAAACGGCGTTTTGGTTTTACCCCCACAACAAAGCACCTACCTTTGTACTATTTTACGCGTAGCACAAAAATAGGTGCTTTCATAGGTTTTAAACGCAAAACAAGCTGTAAATACCAAACTTCAAGCTGCCTAAGGCCGGCCTGCTAAAGCGGCACCAAAACCGCCGGTTTACCCCGTTAGCGGGGCTTTCTGCAAGCTTAAAAAAGCAACCCCCGCTCTGCGGCAGTTTTTTAAGCCCTAAGCCCAATTATTTTTCTAACAAATTGTAGCAGTCAACAATTAGCTTAGCGGCGGTATCAAACCCTATTTTGCTGTTTACACACAAATCGTAAGAGGTGGCCGCGCCCCATTTAAGGTCGGAATAATAGTTGTGGTAGCCGGCGCGTTTTTTATCGGTTTTGCGAATTTTTTCCGAAGCCTCATCGTGCGAGATCTTTTCAAACTCGGCAATACGCTTAATGCGGGTGTCAAAATCGGCGTGAATAAAAACGCTGAACACCGGGGCTACGCCGCGCAGTACACTTTCGGCGCAGCGGCCCATAATAACACACGGGCCCTGTTTGGCAATAGACTTAATGGTATCGCTTTGAATAATAAAAATTTTGTCGCTCATTGGCATTTCGGGCACACCGTTATAGGTGTTGTAGGTGTACGCCCCAAGAGAAAGCGAATACAAAAAGCTGTTGGTTGGCTTTTCATCAAAGCTTTCTAAAATTTCGTGGCTCATACCGCTGTCCTGCGCCATTTTTTTAATGAGTTCTTTATCGTAAAACGGAATGTTTAACGCCTTGGCAACTGCTAAGCCAATTTCGTGCCCGCCGCTGCCAAACTGGCGGCCAATTGTAATAATATGATGATTCATAGAATCAACCCCTTTTCACTGGTATTATACCACTTTTTTACCAATTTTTCAAGTAGGGCCGCCCATTTTTTGTAAATCCCAAGCCAGCACTGTTAAAGCCGAAAAGGCCGGCCGCCGCAGGCCTTAAAGCCGCCCCTTGCAGCGGCCAACTAACGTGCACCCGCATAGCGGGTGGTTCTTTGTTTTGCACTTCCCGTCCTCAGCTGGCTAAAGCCCCAAAATAAAACGGGGCAAGCAAAGCGGTAAAGCCTTACTTGCCCCTTTATTAAAGTTTATGCGGTGCTGTACTGCCTAAGGTTGACCGTACGGTTTGCCCGGCCTTTTTCTTACGCCGCTTTGCGCTTGCCCCCACGGGCGTTACGCCCGCGCCCTTATTACTGCGTGTACATACCAAGGGTAATGCCTTTATAATAATGCTTTAAAATTTGTTCAAAGCTCCAACCGTTTTTGGCGTAGGCGTTTGCGCCAACCTGGCTCATGCCAATGCCGTGCCCGTACCCACGAACGGTAAAAATAAATTTATCCTCCGCTTTGTTGTAGGTAATGGTGTACGCGCTGGAGCGCAGCACATTGGCGCTGCCAACCCGTGCCGAGGTAAAAATCTGCTCCCGCAAATAGGGGCCTTTTTTACTAAGCTTACCGCCAATGGTCACGGTTTTAACATAAAGGCCGTGCGCGTCGTAGCTGCACTGGAACCACTTGGATTTATCGCTCAACGCGGTTAGGTCTACCCCGGTGGTTTCTTTTACCCATTTGGCAACATCGGCCGCACGGTAAGAGCGCACGGTTTGGTAGCCGGAAATATTTTTATCTACCGAAGAATCTACGCTAACCAAATAAGGCAGGCTGCCCAGCCAAACATCCTGGCAGTTTGCCGTGTACCCGGCCGAAATAGCGTAGTAGTAGGTTTGGGCAACATTGCCGCCGTACACGGCAACAACACCGGCAACCTCTTTAACCGCTTGCTTGGCGCGTGCGCCCGCCGGCTTCATTGGCACGGCCGGGGCGCCGCCCCTTAAGGCACCGTTGCAAATTAACCAGGAGTACGCCGCAACCGTTTGGGCCTTTAGCGCCTCAAGGTGGTAGCCGGAGCCCATTTCGGCCTCAATAACCTGCGCTAAAATATCGGCCGCGTTGCCGTTTACCTTTTGACCGGTGCTTTGGTTGGTAACTGTAATGTTCGGCAGCTTTACGGCCGGCGTTGGAGCAGAACTTTGGGAGCTGCCCGCCGAGGAAGAACTACTGCCGGAGGAACCGACCGGCCGGGAGGAAACGGTTGACGAGGACGGCGCCGAAGATACCGGTTTGCTGGGCTTTACCGGCACCGCAACCTGTGAACCGCTTGGCCCGCTTTGCTCGTACCGGCTGGAGGCGCCGTCGATCATGCTTTTATCTACCGAGGAATCGGCCGGTTTGTTTGGGGCCGAGCTTTCCTCTTTTAAGCTGGCCGAGGCAGCCGCCTGCACGGTTTTGTCCTCTGCCTTTTTGTAATCGCGCACATGGCTTTCGGTAACATCCACTAACGGGGATTCCCCCTCGCGTACCTTACGGCCAACAACAATCACGCTTTTGCCGTTTTGCTCAGAGGTTAAGGTCAGCAGCTCGTCCTGCGCGGTAAGCCCAATGCCGGTTTCAATGACCGAGGCGCTGCGAATTTTTTCTAAATAAAGGGCAAAGGCGTCGTCATCAAAAAACACCGACTGGCAATACTCTGCGGCATTTTCCTGCGCGGTTTCAAAAACCGCAACCACCTTCCATTTGCTTTCTAAATAAACCGTATCAAAGGAGATTACCGGTGCTTTGCGGTACACCTCTAAATTTAAATAATTGCGCAGCTTAGAAAACATTTGCCCGTCCTCAAAGCTTTTGCCGTAAACAACCAAATTGCGGTAAAAGCTTTCGGCGTCGGTGGTTTGGTTTATGTAAGGGGTGCCGTACTCGCTAACGCTGCCCTCAAATAAATGGGTGTTGTAATAAGCGGCCGATCGGTTTACCGTTGTAACAACGGGGTAGTTAATATCGCACTCCGGCAGGCTCAACCAGCCGGAAATATCCCGATTCATGCTGTACAGGCGCCCGAATTTTACCAGCATATTTTCGGGCAGCTCGCCCCAGGTTTGACCGTACATTTCACGCACGCCGTTGTACACCGCACTGCAATGCACCGGCTGATAAACATACTCGTACCCAAAATAGGCCGCTAAAATAACGCAAATTACCAGAATAACCGAAATAATAGCCCGAATTACCTTACGGCGGCGCCGGTTGGGAGTCTCCCCCTCTAAAAAGCTGCCGTAAGCGTTGTCGCCCAAACAATCCGGCTGCTCTAAAACCGAATAGCCGGTTTCTTGCTTGCGGTCAACTGGGGTCTGCGGGGTTTCTACCGGCAAAACAGAATCCTCGGTAACGGGGGTTTCCTGCCCGGTTAAAAGGGTAAATTCGGGGTCGCTGTACGGCTGCTTTGCCTCGGCCGTTGGCAAAGGCTCCCCCGCTAACGGGGCATTGGGTTCGGGCTGCTGCCCGCCCTTAGGTGCTTTAGGGGAAAGAACAAATTCGCTCTCATTCCCCGCAGTTTCGGGGGCAGCCGGTGTGCCAATTGTTTTGTTTTGGCCTACGGGCTGCTGCCCTTTTTGCCATGCAGCTTGGGCGCTGCTTACCGCCGGTTCAGCGTTGGCGGTTGCCTTTGCGGCCCCGGCAGTTGTTTCAGGACTATTCACTGTTGTTTCAAAGTCGGTTTCTGTTACAGCACTGCTTTCCGCCGGTTGAGCAGCGGTAAACTTGGCGCCGTAAGCAGGCGTTGCGGCCGGGTTCGGCAGGCTTTTACCCGCGTGCACCGCGGCAATAATATCATCGGCAGTTTTAAGGGCCGAGTGAATAATTTCCTCGGCTTTAGCTAAGCCCGAAAGGGCCGGCTCGGCAGCCTTTGCGGCCCTCTGCTCCGCCGACAGCGGGGGCTTTGACGGCAAAATCGAACCGCCGCCTTGGGCGGGCGTATTTTTGGGGTTTAAATGGCTGCTTTCACCTTGTGGCGCAGCATTTTTAAAGGGCGCAGTGCCGCCTTGGGGCGCTACTGCACCCGCAGCGTTTGCGCCAGGCACAACCATATTAGGCGCGGCTGCGTTAGGGGCTGCCGCATTTTGGGCAGTTGCATTTTGAACAGCTGCATTTTGGGCAGTTGCGCCAGGTGTTTTTGCACTTAGCGCGGCGGGCTGCCCGCTATTTACCGCCCCGTTAGGCGTTACCGGCAAGGGTGGCTGCGGCTGTTTTTCTGCCGCCCCTTGGCCCCTTTGGCGTTTTTTAAAGGCTTTATGCTCGGCAAAATATGCTAAATAAGGGCAAATTAAATCTTCGGTTAGCTCTTGCCGCAAGCCTTGTTCATCGGTTAATAAAATTAAAGATTGATCGGCCTTTTCTACCACGCAGCCGCCACAACGGCCGTGAACCGTTACCAGCGGCAGACCGCCCTGCGGCAGCAAAAGCTGACTGGTATTGGTAATACCAAAATGGGCAGTATCTACCCCCTCTAACCTTAGGCCAACCGTTTCGGCCAAAAGTCGCGGTAAATAATCGGGCCCCTTTGGCAAAAAGCTGCCAACCAGCACCACCGCCCGGCTGCGCGAAAACGCCCGCCGCAATGCGTTGGTAAAATCCTGCTGTGTTTCGGTCAGCGTGCTTAAAAAGCGAACTGAGCAGGCCGAACACAGGGCAAATTCTAATTTAAAATCGGTTTTTTGCTTGTAGTAAATAACTTCAAGGCTAAGTTCCGGAACCAAAAAAGCACCTCCCAAAAACTAGGCTTTGGTTGGCCGTAGGATTTACGGCGTTGGGGTAGCAGGCTGAGAAACCGCCGGCGGTTGAGCCGAAGAGGGCAACGGAGCCGAGGAGACAGCCGGAGCCGAGGAGGCAGACGGAGCCAAAGAAGCAGCCGATGCACCGGTTTTGCTGCTGGCAGACGGAGCCGAAGAGCTTGCGGCGCGGCTGGAGCCGGCCGAACCGGCACTGCGGCTGCCGGCAGCCCCGCTTGCTGCACGATTTTGGCTAGCCGAGCTTGCCGCAGCCTGCGTGCTTTGCGTATTACTGCTTGCGCTAGGCTGGGTTTGTTCGCTGCTTTGCGCGTTAGAGCTGGTTGCCGAGGGCAAAGAAATATTAGGTTTGGTAGTGCCGTGCTGGGTGTACCAAATTTGCGGGTAAAGGGGCGTTGGGTTTACCTTTGCGGCCGAAGTATCGGCAGCGTTTTGCTCCCCCACACGCACCTTACGGGCCATCACCACCAAGCGGGCGTCATCAAATTCGTAGGCGCAGGTAGAAAGGGTCAATAATTCGTCCTGCGCGTCTACCTCTACGCCGGTATCAATAATACTGCGCACCTTAACATTATTTACAAAGCTTAAAAAGTCCTCCTCCGAGGCAAACTCGGGGTAACGGTAATTAAACACCTCGCCATTATCCTGCTCCGGCTTGGTATTGGTAATAAACACGGAAAAAACCTTATAGTCGACGTCTAAATACAAAGTGGTAAAATCAATTACCGGGTGCTGCTTGTAAAAGTTAATATCGGTGTATTTTTTAAGGGTGCCAAACATGGTGCCGTCCCGCATGTGGTGCCCGTACACCACCACATTTTTGCTGTTGCCGGTGGCGGTAATAGCGGCGTCCTTATCAATAAACAGCGCCCCGTACCGGCTGGACTGCTTGTTCATATCGTGATCAATATAATAATCGTTATTGGTTGTTTGGTACACCGGGTTGTTGATGTTGGTGCCCTCAATTTTCATCCAAGCTTTAATGTCGCTGTTGTTTTTCATCAGTTCCTTAAAGGCAATAAAAACGCCGTTTTCATCCTTTTGCATAGAAGCGTTGTTCCACGCGCTTGCCGCGTTAGAAACCGCACGACCGGCCAACCAGCTTTCGGCAAAATAATTTACTAAGTAAGAAAGGGTAACAATTAAAACAACCAACGCCACTAAAAATATCGATTTGCGAACCTTTTCGCCGACGGAATCCCCCTTAACCGGGAATAACGACCGCCAAAAGCCCTGCTTTTTGGGCGCTTTTTGGGATGCCGGCGCGGCAACAGCGTTTTCGGCGGCTGCAATTTCTTGTTTTACGGCCGGCTCGTCGGCCGCACCGTCATCAAAAATGTAGTTCATGTAATCCTCCTGCTGCTGCTCCGGCAGCTGGCTGGGTTTGGTTTCGGCTTCCTCCCCCGCGTTTGTCCAGTTAAATAAGGCAACCTCATCGGCCGCGGTACTGTTATCTACCGCCGTTTTAAAGGTGGTTAGGCTGTGGTTTTCACTGTGCTCAAACGGCATAACCGGCAGGCTGTACTCGTTAATAACATTCAGCGGCTGATCTGGTGCGGTAGCGTAAGAAATAAACTTTTCGCAGCGGTCTAAATAACGGCGAATCATATCTAAAGCGGCGGCGGCGGCAAAGTTGCGAACCGCATCGCGCCCCCCGCCCGAACGCATAACCCGCAGTACTACTGCGTTTTCGGGTCCGGCTACGGCAATATAAACTAGGCCAACCGGTTTATTCTCGCTGGCGGCGGGGCCGGCCACCCCGGTAATGCCAACGCCAATATCGGCCCCGCACATTTTGCGCACCCCGTTTGCCATTTGCACGGCAACCTCGGGGCAAACGGCGCCCCGCTCGCGAATTAGCTGCTCGCTAACGCCCAAGGCCTCGATTTTAATGTAATTGGCGTAGGCCACAATGCCCATTTCAAACACAGCAGAGGAATTCGGAATATCGGTAATTAATTTAGAAAGCAGGCCGGCCGTGCAAGATTCGGCCGTGGCAACCCGTTTTTTGTTTTGCAGCAGCTTTTGTACAACCGTTTCCTCTAAAGAGCTATACTGGGTTGTGTAAACATTCTCCCCAATTCGCTTTTGCAGCCGCTCGGCCACCGGGGCGCAAAGCTTTTCGGCCGCCGCTTTGCTTTCGGCCTTAGCACTTATGCAAATGTCAACCTCCCCGCGGTAAGCGTGAGTCGTAATGGTTAGGTTTTGGCCACTTTCAAACTCGGCGCACATCTCCTCAATTTTGGCTTCATCAATACCAAACACGCGTACATGGCTGTTGTACACTGTGCAATGAACTTTCTTTTTTACAATGGGCAAAACGCTTTCGCTTAACATACGGATCAGCTCGGCGCGCGGGCCGGGCAGCAGCACTACCATGCAGTTGTTTTTTTCAATAAAACATCCGGGGGCCAAGCCAATGTTATTTTCCAGCACAATGCCGTTCTCAAAAACCAGCGCCTGCCGACGGTTTCCGGCCGACATCTCTCGGGCATCCTTTTGAAAAAAGCGGTGAATTTTAGCTAAGCTGTATTTGTCCTCTACCAAACGCACCTGTAATGCGTCGGCCACCGCCTGCTTGGTCAAATCGTCCTGCGTGGCGCCCATTCCCCCAAAAATAACCAGCAAATTACACCGTTTTACCGAACAGGCAACCTGGCGGCCAATATCCTCAGCTCGGTCGCCAAGCACAATTTGCTCGGTAACGGTAACGCCAATATCGGTAAGCTGCCTTGCCACAAAGTTCATTCGTTGGTTTGGCAGATCACCGGTAAGAAACTCGGTTCCAACACAAATAATTTCACAGTTCATAGCCGCTCTCCTAACAAATTAATTTTAACGGTTAATGTAGGTTATTACGGTATTTTCAACCGCACGCTGAATCATGGGGGCAAAGTCTACCGCCGATTCCGCCTGCTCGCAAAGAGCAACCGTTGGGTTGGTTTTGGGGTGTTTCGGCGTAAATACCGTGCAACAATCCTCGTACGGCTCAATAGAAATATCAAACGCGTCGATCTTGCGGGAAATTTTAACGATCTCTTCTTTATCCATACCTATTAACGGCCGAAAAACCGGCAAGGGGCTTACGCTGTCGGTCGTAATAATTGCCGGCAGCGTCTGGCTGGCAACCTGGCCCAGGCTCTCGCCCGTAATGAGGGCGGTGCAGCCGTTTTTTTGCGCCAGCTTTGCGCTAATACGCATCATCATGCGCCGCATAATAAGGGTAAAATAATCCTCCGGGCAATGGTCGGCAATGGCCTGTTGAATTTCGGTAAATGGCACAACCATGGTACGAATAGCGCCGCTGTAAGCGGCAACCTTAGCCAACAGGCGTTTTACCTTTTGCTCGGCCCGCTCGCTGGTGTAGGGCGGGCTGGCAAAGTGAATGGCGGTTAGCTCTACGCCGCGCTTGGCCATCATCCAGGCCGCAACCGGGCTGTCTATTCCACCCGAAATTAAAATAGCCGCCTTACCGGCCGTGCCAACCGGCATACCGCCGGCCCCGTGCAGCTGCCCGGCGCGAATGTACGCAAATTTGTCCCTAATTTCTACCGTTACGATAATATCCGGCTGGTGCACATCTACGCTTAAATGCGGATTGGCCCTTAACAGCACCGCGCCCAGCTCCCTTGAAATTTGTGGGGAGGTGAGCGCAAAGGCCTTGTCCGACCGTTTGGCCTCTACCTTAAAGGTTTTAACCTGCTGCAGCTGAGCTTTTAAATAATTCGGCGCAAGAGTTAAAATTTGTTCCATATTTTTGGGGGCAACCGCGGCGCGACAATAGGCGGCAATGCCAAAAACCTTGCCTACCCGGCGCAGCGCTTTTTCCATAGGGTAATCCTCCCCCGTGGGCTCTACCATTACGGTAGATTGCGAGCGGCTGATCTCAATTGGCCCCAAGCCGTACAAAACCGATTTTAAGGTTTTAATCATGCGGTCCTCAAACACATGGCGATTTAACCCCTTTAGGGCCAGCTCGCCGTTTTTAATTAAAATAATTTCTTTCATACAATGCTCCTGTAACGCGCGGCAGCCAAACGGCGGCACAAGCGGCAATAATTTAAAAATGCAATGAAACTGTAATATATAATAGGAAAAATAACTAAGCGGTAGTAAAAACAATTGTGGCTTCGGCCAACCGGCCGCACCAAAACCACGCAGGTTTTAAGTTTTTGTTTAGGCGATAAGCGGCATAACGCCGGCGCTTTAAGCCCTATTGGCAATGCCAGGCTCCCTGTTAACAGGGCGCCTTACGCCGCAGTAGCGGGGGTTCGGCCGGTAAAAGCACCAACTTTGCCGGATTGCCAAGCCTTTCTGCACAACTGCGCGAAAAGCAGGGCGCCAACAAAACAGTCTTGGGCTACCCCGTTTGCCTAACGGTGTACTAAGCCTTGCGCCTCGGTTAAGGCGCTGCACAAAGCTAAAACATCCTCCGGGGTGTTTTGGTAGCTAAAGCTTACACGCAGGGCGCTGTCTACCCTGTTTTTCGGCAGCCCCTGTGCCAATAAAACATGGCTGCCTTTGCCCTTGGCGCAGGCACTCCCGCTGGAAACAAACACGCCGCGCTGCGCCAAAAAGTGCAGCAGCGTTTCGGAGCGGTACCCCGTAAACGAAAAGTTTAAAATGTAAGGGCAGCCGTTTTGCGGCGAATTGATTTGAACATTTTGAAAACCTTGCAGACGCTCGCGCAGCAGCGTTTGCAGGCTTTTGGTGTGCTTTAAAAAATCAGCCGAGCTTGGCAGCGCTTTTACTGCTGCGCCAAAGGCAGAAATATTTGGCACTGCCTCGGTGCCGGAGCGCAAGCCGCTCTCCTGCCCGCCGCCGTAAATAAGTGGGGGCAAATTCAGCCCCTTTTTAATGTAAAGCAGGCCGCAGCCCTTTAGGCCGTGCACCTTGTGGGCGCTGGCAGAAAGCAGGTCTACACCCCAATCCAAAGCGTCTACCGGCAGCTTGCCAAAGGCCTGTACACAATCGGTGTGTAACAACGCTTTTGAGCCGGCAGCTTGCAAAACCTCTCGCAAACGGGTTACCGGAAAAATCGCGCCCGTTTCGTTATTTACGGCCATGCAGGTAACCAATATGGTATCCGGCCGCAGGGCGTTTTTAAATTGCTCCGGCTGCAGGTTACCGTCGGGCCCCGGGGCAAGGTAGGTAACCTCAAACCCCTGTTTTTCCAGCTGCTTTAAAGGCATTAAAACCGAATCGTGCTCTACTGCGGTGGCAATAATGTGCCGGCCTAAGCGCCGGCGGGCGTGCGCCGCACCAAACAGGGCCGTGTTGTTCCCCTCGCTGCCGCCGGAGGTAAAATAAACCTCCCGCACATCGGCCCCCAGCCGCTCGGCAAGCTGCTCGCGCGCGGCTGCCATTAAATTTTCGGCCGCCAAGCCTAACCCGTGTAGGGAGGATGGATTACCGAAATCTGCCGTCATGGCGTTTAACGCGGCCGCCACAGCCTGCTCGCAGGGCTTGGTGGTGGCACTGTTATCTAAGTAATGTTGCTGCAAATTTACCCCTCGTTACTTTGGGCGCGCACGGTAAACTGCTGTGCCAATGCAATGCCCGAAATAGAATTATACAGTTACATTTTAACACATAACCCGGTTTAAAACAAGCCGTTGACCCAAAGAATTTTTTGTTAAATTTATTTTTCAAGCTGCCGCATTTTAAAACCGGGTAATTTTGCCTAAACTGCGGCCCGTAAACTGAAATATGCAGGTTTACAAACAAGGTGCTGCAAAATTCGAAAACTACGCCGGAAGATAAAAAGGACTTGAAATAACAGTTGACCCGGGCGGCCGGGCGGTGTATAATAGGTTTGTTAAAAAATAAACGGCCACGCCGCGCACCCAAAAGCACCGCTAACCTGGCAGTTTTTACTTTTTGGGCTTTTGCGCCGGCATTAAGCCGTTAAAAATGGGGAATAAACATGGCAGAACATTACACCTTGAAAATTGCGGGGTTAACCCGTGAGCTGGAGCGTTTTCCGGTAAACGACAAATTAGACATTGCTGCTTTTATTATTTTTGGCGATGTAGAGCTGACCGTAGCCGGCTGCGCCGAGCTTTTAAAAAAGGTTCCGGAATTTGATGTTATTTTAACGCCGGAGGCAAAATCTATTCCAATGGCTTACGAAATGGCCCGGCAATCTGGCAAGCCGTACATTGTTGCGCGCAAGGGCGTTAAGGTTTACATGCGCAACCCGTTAGAGGTTAATGTGGTATCTATTACCACGAAAAAAGAACAGCACCTATTTTTAGGCGAAACCGAGGTACAGCAGCTAAAAGGCAAACGCGTGCTGCTGTTAGATGATGTAATTTCTACCGGCGAATCCTTAGCGGCGGTGCGGGAGCTTACCCAAAAAGCCGGCGGCATTGAGGTTGCAGCTTGCGCCTTTTTGGCCGAGGGCGACGCCGCCGATCGAAAAGACATTATTTACTTAGAAAAGCTGCCGCTGTTTTTTAAATAAAAGCGTAAAAGCGCGTAAAGGTGCTTTTTGCAGGGTGCCTTAATAAATAACGGCGCAAAAAAACAGCCGCAATTTTTAAAAACTGCAACGGTACCTTGTAACAGCCGTAATAGTACATAACCGGTCGCTGCGGGCGCAAACCCGTTTCGACCGGTGCTTTTAAGGTTAAAGCTTTAGGCATTGTTTTTTTGCCGCTAATACCTTCGCTTTAAGCGTAAGCCTTGTGTTAAAACGCCGGCCGAGCCAAGGCCTGTTGCAAAAAGTTTTTGGCCTTTTTGCGGCCAACCCTAAAACGGCGGCTAAAAAAACAAAAAATAAGTTTTTTTCTAAAAACGCTTGATTTTTGCCTAAAGATATGGTAAAATATCGCTTGTGGCTTGAAAAGCCTGCAATTAAATTTATTTTTCCGGGTGTGGCTCAGTTTGGTAGAGCGCTTGAATGGGGTTCAAGAGGCCGCTGGTTCAACTCCAGTCACTCGGACCAAAAGCTCTTGTTTTTTGAACAAGAGCTTTTTAATTTTAGTTGCCTTACGGCGCTATTGCCGCAAAGTGCAGTTTATTTTTTTAACCGGCGGCACGGCCCGCGGCAGTGTATTAGGCAAAAATTGTAACACTCTGCAAGGTGCAATACCCTTGTTGCTGCGGCACAAATTAATATAATTACTATAAAACCGGCAGTAAAAGCGCTTGCTTTTGCTGCCGGTTATTTTGTGTTTCAATTTGCTTCGTAAGCTGTTTTAAAAGGCTGCGGGCTTTTAACCAATTTACGCCTTTAAGGCCTGTAACAAAGCTTCGGTTTTGTCGGTCTTTTCCCAGGTAAGGTCTAAGTCCTCCCGCCCTACATGGCCAAAGGCAGCTAAGGGGCGGTAAATGGGGCGGCGCAGCTGCAGCTGCTCAATAATTGCCAAGGGGCGCAGGTCAAACACCTTTTGCACCGCATCGGCAATTTTTTCATCGGCCACGGTGCCGGTGCCAAAGGTATCTACCATAACCGAAACCGGCTTGGCAACGCCAATGGCGTAAGCAATTTGCACCTCGCACCTTTGGGCAATTTTGGCCGCAACAATATTTTTAGCAACATACCGCGCGGCGTAGCTGGCCGAGCGGTCTACCTTTGTGGGGTCCTTGCCCGAAAAAGCGCCGCCGCCGTGGCGGGCGTAGCCGCCGTAGGTATCTACAATAATTTTTCGGCCGGTCAGCCCGGTATCCCCCTGCGGGCCGCCAATTACAAACCGGCCGGTGGGGTTAATGTAAAACTTTGTGTCTTCGTCAATTAGCCCGGTGCCGCCCAGCTCGGCGTCAATAACCTGCGCTTTAATGTCTTTCCTCAGGGTTTCAATGGCAACCGTGTCGCGGTGTTGGGTAGAAACAACAACCGCGTCTACCCGAACCGGCACGCCGTTTTCGTACTCAACCGTTACCTGCGTTTTGCCGTCGGGCCGCAGGTAAGGCAGTGCGCCGCTCTCGCGAACGGCGGTTAAGCGTTTGGCCAGCCGGTGCGCCAGCGAAATGGCCATTGGCATAAGCTCGGGCGTTTCGTTGCAGGCGTAACCAAACATTAAGCCCTGGTCGCCCGCGCCGTTTTGGTTGTAGCGGTCCTCCTCGCCGTTTTTTTCCTCCAGCGAGCAATCTACCCCCATGGCAATATCGGGCGATTGCTCGTCAATAGAAACCGAAACGCCGCAGGTGTTGCCGTCAAACCCGGCCTCAGGGCTGTTGTAGCCAATGCTGCAAATAACCTCGCGCGCAATTTTGGGAATATCTACATAGCATTTGGTAGAAATTTCGCCCATAACATGCACCATGCCGGTGGTGCAAAAGGTTTCGCAGGCAACGCGGGCGTTTGGGTCGTTGGCCAAAATAGCGTCTAAAATCGCGTCCGAAATGTTGTCGCAAACCTTGTCCGGGTGGCCGGCGGTAACCGACTCTGAAGTAAATAACTGCTTATTCATAAAAACCTCCGTAATACCGTAATATTCCCACAAAAAAACCGCCCCAAGGTGAGGCGGTGTAAAAAAGACCTCATCTTTCGGTTTAGCAAGCAGGCCTTGCCGCGCCGCAGGAATTGGCACCTTGAAAAACAGGTTGCCGGGCTTCAACGGGCCTGTACCCTCAGCCGCTCTTGATAAGGAATATTAACTTTAAATTTTGGCCGGCAGACAAAAGCCTGTTAGGCCAGTAATAATTGTACCACAGAATTTTAATTTGTCAATAGCAATATCTGCTATTTTCGGCCAAGTTGCCGTAAATAACCCATTTTTTGCCCGCCACCGGCAGATTTTGGCCGCCTACGCTTGTAAACCGCCGCTTTTCGTGCTACAATAAACAAAAATCCCCCACCCCAAAAGGGTGAGGGCAAAAGCATGGCTTATAATTAAGCTTCTTTCATATTTTTTGCTTTAAAGCAAAACTACTGCTTTGCTCCGTTAGCCCAAGCAACAGCCCCGTTTACAGTAACAGTGGTTGCTTTGTTCATACCGCTTTCAATGCTGTACAGATTGCTGTTTGTACCAGCATCGGTTTTTGCATTTGCTGTGCAATTATTAAACTGCACTGTCCAAATCATATCGGCGTAAGACTTTAAACAAACCGCAGGCTTTTCCGGGGTGGTACTACCAGTGTAATTAAAGCTGCAACCCGTAAAGGTTAAAGCTGTATCTGCTTTTTGCTCTTTATAAGCGTTAACATATTTACCAATATTAGAGTAAAAACCGCAGTTTTCAAAAACAAAATCCGTACCAGCATAGGTTGTAATGCAATAATCGTTATTATTAATAAAAGTGCAGTTTTTAAACACAGCCTTGTTGCTGCCCCAATAACTACCACGGCCTACAAGGGTACAATTTTCAAAACAAAGCGACTTAGCGCGCACAATACCCTTATAATCCCCGGTGCCCATGTTTACTGTCATGTTTTTAAAAGTAACATCCGAATTTTCAAAGCTGTAATCGGCATTATACTCCCCTGCCTGGTCGGGAACCGGTTTTCCAATTTTAAAGGTTGTTTCTTTTGCGCCTTTACCGGTAAGAGTAAGCGTGGTTGAGGTTGTTTTTTTAGTGTTCACATTGTAAAGGGTATACTCCCCGGCCGCTAAGTTTAAATTTTTCTCACCAGCTTCAATTAAATCACCTAGCTTTTCTTGCGTAGGAGCAAGTATATTACCTAATTTTTGGTAGGCCTCTGCCTTTGTAATGCTTCTTTTCCAATTTGCGCCGCAAACATAAATGTCAGCCTTAGTATCGGTATAGGTGTTATTTCCACCAAAGTCAATACCGTTTAAATTAATGTAATCAATATCAATTAGCGCCTCGTTAATGTAATCTGTCGGGCCAAAAAAGTTATTTTTAAACGCAATTTTAACATCGGCATTAGAATTTTGTTTTGCCTCCACATGCACAAAACGGGTTTTGTTACTGCTCGGTGCCGCAGTGCTTAACCTAAAGCTGCAGTTTTGAATAACAATTTCTGCACCGGGTTCCGGTAAAATTTGTACGCAATCCCACTGTGTACCCTCAAACGAGCAATTCTCCAACAAAATTTTACCCGTAACATTTTTGGCATAGAAGTTAGAAGCGTTATTTTTGGCGTTTGTTGGCGCGTTAAAATTAAGATTTTTTACCGTTACGCTTGCATTGTTTACATTTAATGGATAACCGGATATTGTATAACCGTTGCCATAAATCTCAGCATTTTTAGTAATACGAAGTTCAGATGAAAGCGTTATGTTGTTTTTTAACACAACATTTTTTCCGGCCATCAAAGCCGCCTGTAATTCCGACTCCGTAGCCGTATAAACAAATTCTGCCTCAGCGTCATATTGGTTGTTATTGCTGTCAAACTCTACTGTGGCCTGCGTGGCGTAAACGGTAACGGCAATACCGCTAACCGTTTTGCCCTGGTAAGGGTTGCCGGCCTCCTCTTTCATGTGGCCGGAAATCTTAACGGTGTTATAAGAATTTGAGCCGCTGCCCGGCAACAAGATGTTGTCATTTACAATAGAATCCCCATTACTAACCGATTGCTTTGCCCCATCAACTTCAGCGGTAAATTCAATGGCATCCAGCAATTCAACATCACCGGTTGCACCGGATATTACCATTTTATATTTTAACGCTAAATTTTCTTTGTTTACTACTCGCAATTCCGGCAAATTGTAGGTGCAGCCCGGCTCCCACAACACGGCCTCATTCGCCGATGCTTCTTTGGCTTTTTCAAAATTTAGGGTTTTGCCCTCGGCGTTTTCCCAACTGCCGTCCGGCTTTTTCACCTCAAGGCTTACAGCCAGCTTGCCCGACTCAATTTTGTTCACGGCGGTACTGGCGGTGCTGGTAAACCAAGCAAAGGTGGTGCCAATTAACATGGCAACGCAAATTACTACGGCTACCACGCTGCTGCAAAACGCGCGCTTGGTAGACTTTTGATTTTGCATAACTATTTCATCCTCCATTAAAATTTACCGGTAGAGCTTTGCGGCAACCCCGCCCTGCCGGCAAAACGGAGTGCTTAGTTTTGGTAATTTTCAGGGTTCGTTAAAATAACGAATTTAGGAAATAGGTCCCCCCTTTGTACAAACCGCCCTTTGTGCAATTTGCATGATCTCATCCTCCTAAAGAGTTTTCCGCTTTTGCAAACGGTTAAAAAGCACAAACCGCTCAAGTAGCTTGTGCCCTTTAACCGTTCTCCACCCGATTTTTAAACCACCGTGGTGGAAAACGGTTTATTTCTACGGGGTGACAGAGGTTTCGTTCTCGGCCCCGCCGGACGACCCGGCAGCATTGGAAACATTGCTGCTTTCGGTTTTTGGGGGGCTGCTGCTTTGCGCCGGCGCGCTGCTTGGCAGAGGCTGACGGTTAGCCGGCTGCGAACCAACAGACGGTGTGCCGGACGGTTGTGAACTTGACAGCTGCGCACCTGACGACTGCAAGCCGGATTGTGTTGATTCGACCGTCTGCGCACTTGATAATTGCAGGCTGCTTTGCGCCGTGTTGGCCGAATTACCGGTCGCCTTTTGCGGGCTGCCGCCTTGCTGCTGCAAAGGCGTGCCAACCGTTTGTTCATTAACTAACACCGTGTATTCGCTTTGATTGCTGACCGTTGCGGCTGCGGTGCCCCACTGCGGCTGCACCAGCAAGCTGGTTTCGGCATTGGCCGGAATGTAAATAAAGGTAAAAACCGTGCTAGGGCTAAGCTGCGGGGTAAGGTAATTTTGGCCGTTAAGCTCTAATTTGCAAAATCCGGTAGAGGCAGTTCCACTTGCCGTTAAGGTAACCGTGTACGGCGTATTGGCCAAAAGGCCGTTAAACTGCAGCGGGTTTTCGGCCGCCGGCGTAACCGCAACAGGTTTGGTATTTTCGTTTTCTGCGTTAGCCGTTACGGTTGCAGTAACGCTAAACTGCGCCGTTTGAATGGACTGTGTTGTACTGCCAACATTAGCGGTAAACCAGGCCCAGCTAACCCCGCAAAGGCAAGCAACACAAATTGCCCCGCCAATTGCTGAGGGAGCCAAAATTGCAAAAATGCCGCGCTGCTTTTTGGGTCGCCTTGTTTGCGGCTTAGTTTTTTTGCCGTGCCAAAACAGCGCATTGTAAATGCGGTAGGCGTTGGTGCTGTTTACAAACGGCAGCAGACAAAGGCGGTGGCAGCGCAGCTCCCGCCGCCAGTAGCAATATTCGCTGTAGGTTTCGGCGCGGCGCATTTCGCATTTTATATAGGCTGTATCCCGCCGAAACATCATAAAAAAATCAATCAGCCTTGCAGCTGCAATAATTCCTAAAAGCAAAAACAGTAAGCCAAATAAAATAATGCCGCTAAGATCCCGCTCCACAACAAAGCCCCCTTTCTAAAAATTCTTTACGCCCAATCTTTGCGTTCAAAAGGTGCAAATTTTAACTAAACTTGCGCCCTTTGAGCGCCCCCCACCCCCGCAAAAACAAAAGGGGGTGGAGAACTTGCTTTGTTATTTGGCCGCCCGGCCAAAGCCGGGCAGCCTTATGTTAAAAGCGGTAACGCTTTAACATACCAATGGGTTATTTTGGTACTACGGTGTACCAGGTATCTGTGCCGTGTTGCTCACTTACAACCTTGTAGCCCTCGGCTACAAAGTTGCCTTTAGGATTTTCGCTGGCGCTGTTGGCGGGGTCAAAATTTACAAATGTACCGCCCTTTACAATAATTTTTGCGGTGCCGTTTTTGTAATTACCGTCAACACAATTCAACAAAAACTTGTAGCCGTAAACGGGGCTGCTATACGGTTCTACTGCGAAAGTGCCACCGTTAATAACCAGCGTACCTTTTTGAACCTGAATGGCCGTACCGCCGCCGTAATAGTAACCACCGTTAATGGTAAGGCTTGCGCCTTTGTTAACATTAATGCCGTAGCCGCCGTTTGTGCCGGTGTTAATACCGCCGTCTTCAGTAGCGTTAATGGTAGTATCGGCCTCTACATAAAGCGCGCAAAAATTGGTGCTGTTATTACCCATGTTGTCGGGCGAAATAATTTTCTTGTTGTTTAAATTCAGCGTAGTAGGCTTTTTAACAATAACACGGGCGTCTGCCGTATCGGTAAGGCTATTGTCTACAATGTCGCTGGTAATGTTTAAATTACCACCGCCGGTCAAAACCTTTTTTAGGCCAACAAAGTTGCTGTTGCTTACAACCGTGTACCATTTATCGCCGTTGGCCTTGGTTTCGGTAATAACCGAATAACCGCTGGCTACAAAATTGCCTCCAAGATTGTCGTCACCCTTAGAGGGGTCGTAATTTACAAAGGTGCCGCCCTTAACGGTAATGGTGCCGGGAGTGCTGTTTTGTTGATTTAAAACATAGAAAAAGCCGCGCCAATTATAATCGGTGTAGAAAAATCCGCCCTCAATATTCACGGTGCCCCCATTACAAAGAACAACAGAATTACCGGTACCGCTGGCGTCTTTACCCACGGTAAAGGTGCCGTCCTTAATAGTAACAGTAGCCCCGGTATTAACTTGAATGCACCGATTATTGCCGCCTTCACCGCCGTCATAATAACCGCCGGTAATGGTAACGCTTGTGCCGTTACCGCTAACATTTACAGCAACATCATTTACCTTTTGGGCAATTGCTCCGCTATTCAGCGTATGGGTGCCGCCGGTAAAACTTTGGGTTCCTTTATAGGCTGCGGCTTTATCGTACTGATTATTATTACTGTCGGTTTCAACCGTATCCTGCGTTGCAACAACGGTAATGCCAAGGCCGTTAAGCTCTAAACCCTGGTACTCGTTGCCCGCTGCCGGGTCCATAGTGCCTTGAATGTAAAATTCCTCGCTCAGCGGGGTTTCTTTAGTAAGGTGACCCTCAAAGCCATTTAAATCAATGGCCTCGCCGGTTGGTTTTACAACCGAGAATTTAAGAACCTCCAACAGCTTGTTGGTGCCGGTAACGCCATTTAAAATCAGCTTGTATTTAAGAGCCAAGTTGCCTAAGCTTTTAATTTTAAAAACCGGGGTGTGAAAGGTTGCGCCCGGCTCCCAAAGAATGTTGGCCGACTCATTTTTGTTTACAAAGCTCATGGTCTTGTTTTGAATCGATTCACCGGCCGCGTCTACAATATCTACCTTTAAAGTGCCCGACTCAATTTTGTTCACGCCAGTACTGGCGGTGCTGGTAAACCAGGCAAAGGTAGTACCAATTAGCATGGCAACGCAAATAACTACGGCAGCAACGCTGCTGCAAAATGCGCGCTTGGTTGATTGATTTTTTGTCATTGTGTTGAACCTCCTATTAATTTTTCAATGACAAGACAATATGTTCACGCGGGTTACCGCGATTACACCGTAGGGGTATTCGGGGTTATTGGGGGCTCCTGCGGGGGAGTTGGCAGGGTTTGCTGCGGGGCTGCCGGAGCTATTCCCTGCAAATTGGCCGGCGCAGTTTGCTGCAGGACCGTCGGCACGGTTTCCTGCACCGTTTGCTGCGGGGCGGCTTGCCCCTTTTCCCCACCGTTTGCCATTTGCGCCTGCATGGCCAGCAGCTGCTGCATCATGCGCTGGTTTTCCAGCCGCTGGGCTTCAACCTCCTCACGCTCGTGCGCCAGCTCGGCGTTTTGCTCGGCCTTGTACTTTTTAAACAAGCGAATACACCGCACGCCCTCCAGCACAATTAACAGCAAAAACGGCACTAAAATGCAAACAATGTACCCCGGGGTTGTTTTTAAAAACCGAAAAAAGGTGCCAACCTTTGGAATACTGGTTTGGTACTTACCCAGCACATAGGCGTAGGTTACAACAATTTCGTCGTCGGTATTCGTAGTAGTACCAAAGGTTACAAAGCCCGGCTCGCCGTTGGCGTCGGTTGTTAATTTTCTAATTTTGTGGGTCACCGTTTCCCCGTAATTCTCGGTGTTCTGCGAGGTGTAGGAGATAATGTCCCCCTCCTTCAGCGTTGCGGGGTCAACCGATTTTACCAACACCAGATCACCGGCGCTAAAATCGGTTTTGCTCATGGAATCTGAAAGAACAATAAAAGCCTTATAGCCAAATAGGCTGCGATTGGGGCGGTCAAAGGTGGCGGCCGAAACAACAGTAAAAAGCATAATACAAACGGCCAACGCCACAAACAGCCACATAAACACCGTGCGCAGAATTTTTAATACTTTCAATTTAACATTCTCCCTTATCAATTACTTGCGGGAAAGCGCCAGCAAAATTTTTAACCCCTCGTTAGATATTTTTGGGGCCTCGGTGTTTTCGGGGCGAATGTACAGCTTAAAATAGCAATCGCGGCACAGCTGCCCGCACCCCTCAATGTAATGCTCCCGCTTGGCTATGTTAAGGTCCCGAGAGCACTGAATTTCCCGGCCGCAACAAACGCAGTGTTCTGCTTTTAAAAACCTCAAACCATACACGCTCCCTTTTACCCTTAAAACATTTTTTGCGAATTGTTTTTTGTTTGCACTGCCTTTGCGCAAAGGTTAAACAGCAAGTTTTGCCCGGCAGCACTGTTTCCGTTTTCGGGTGGAAAATAAAAGGTAACGGTTAGCTGCCTGCGCTGGCCAATTTTTAAAACATCGTTGGCTACGGCGGCGTTTTCTTGGCTTAGCTCGGCTGCGGTGCCGCTGTAAAGAACCGTTTGGCCGCTTTGCAGCGTTACCCGCAAAACGGTTGAAAGGCCACCGCTTACATTTTCAAAATACAGCTTATAATAAACATCGCCGCTGCTGGTGTTTTCTACAAAAAAGTTTTTTTGCACCGTCATACCAGGTTCAAACAAAAATTCGTTCTCGGAAATAACGGGCTTACCGTTGTTTAAATTAATGCTTACATTGCCGGTGCCAAACAAATTGTTTTGCACCGAAACCGAAGTGTAAACCAACGCAAAGGTTGTAATAACCAGGCAAACCGCCAAGGCAACTACGGTTACAATGCCGCCGGTTAGGCGTTTTTGGGTTTTGCTCTGCCTCATTTTTGCCCTCCTTTTTTACGGCGCGCCGCAAGCAGCACAAGGGTCGCGCCGCTTACAGCCACTATGAGCAGCCACGGCAAAAGCAGCGTAAGATCCCCGGTTTTCGGGGCTGGGCCAAGGTCGCCCGGGTTTTCTACCCACCAATTAAAATCGGCCGTTAAATTTAAGTTTTGGTACGCGTTGCCGGTTGCGGTTGGCAGGTAAACGGTAAGGCAATACTGCAGCGGTTCGGCGGTGTTTTGGGCCGCCGGTGCAAGCTCGGTGCTGCACTGCGCCGGGGCACCGGCAAAGGGGCCGTTGTACAAAACCTTGCCGGTGTTTGCCAGTTCTACCTTTAAGCACAAGGCCTCGGTCAGCTTTTTGCCGCCTTTTTTTACGGTTACCCCAAAATGTACCGTTACCTTTTTTTGGTGCGAAACCGTTACCGTGTAGGCTTTGGCAATTTCATCGCCCGGGAAAAGGTTTTGCGCTACAAACGGCACTGCCACCCGGCCGTTGCTTTGGTTTAAGGCCAGCTCAACAGCGTTGCCGGTTGCCGCAAACGAGCTGCCGCTTTGAACATTGCCGCCCTGGGTACTGCCGCTTAGAATATTTCTGCCGGAAGCATTACCGCCGTTTTGCGCCCCTCCCGTCAAGGGTAAAGAGGAACTATTAGCCAGCCCGCCCTCGGGCGAAATGTAATTGTTGCTTACCACTGCAGCCGGCCGGGCAGATTGCGTGTGCCGGTATACCAACAACGCGCCAAGGGCCGCCAGGCTAACGCCCAGCAAAATAGCTAAAATTACAATAACCTTTTTTAACGCTTTGTTTTGTTTTTCGGCGTGCATAAGGCCCCCTCCTTTCTACCTTACCTTTAAAAATTAACAAATAAAACTGTAAAATAAAACTGCCGCATTGCAAGGCAATCGGCAGCGGTGCAAGCGCAAGCTTGCTCATTTTTGTTGGCCCATTTGCCAACAGCAACCGGCTGTCATAGTTTTAAAAACCTTAGACCCATTTGGCTTTGTGCCCCGGCTTTTCAACCGGTTTACCTTTATGAAATTTGTTCCCCTACCCGTTTATGTAATTTTGTAATTTTTCACCGTTAAAAGCTTTTAAATCCGCCACACAAGCTTTTAAACACTTTAAAAAATTAATATTCTGCCTTAATTACTAAGTATAGCGCCAAGCCAACGGCCAATAATATTACCAATTGCGGCCAAAATGCCCCGCATAAGCCGGCACCCAAAACCTTTTCGCAGAGTTTTGAACTTGGCGAAAAGGGCTTGCCAAGCCCTTATTTTACCGGCCTTAAAAGGGTAACCGACGGCGCTGTTTGACGGCGATTAATAGCCCATTGCGGTCAGTCGTTTCATATTTTTAGCTTTAAGCTCTAAGGAAGAGTGTACATACCGCTCTAAGGTAAGCTGTGTGCCGGAATGACCCAATATTTCCGAAAGGCTTTTTACATCAAACCCTACCTCTATGCAGCGGGTTGCAAAGCTGTGCCGCAGGGTGTGAAAATGCACCCCCGCCAAATTGCAATCGGCCGCAAATTTTGCAAACCGGTACTGCAGGGTTCTGGGGTCTGGAATATTTTGATTGCCGGTTAACAGGTAGGCGGATTTTTCCTTTTCTTTAAAACGCTGACAAAGCTGCAGTGCCAGCCCGCAAAGCGGAACCTCCCGGTAAGAATTTGCGCTTTTAGGAGTACTTAAGCACAGGGCGGTTTTGGTAGGGGCGTTGCCGCAATTTAAACGCTGCACCGTTTGCGTAACGCAAAGAAGACGCTTTTTTAAGTTAATGTCGCCCCATTTTAACGCGCAAACCTCCCCAATGCGCAAGCCGGTAAGCAGCGCCAGCAGGCTTGCAAATTTGTAACGGTTTAGGCCCTGCAAAAGGTAGGCTACCAACCGTTTTTGCTCGGAAACAGAAAGCACCCGCATTTCACCTTTATTAGCCTTAGGGTAAACCATTTGCACCCGGCCTAATACTGGGTATTTTTGGGCGCTGTAACGCAAAATTGCCGCAAGCACGGTTAAAATATCTCGCACTGTTTTGGCCGAAAGACCCTTTTCGTGCAGCAGGCTGTAACCAAACGCCTCTACCCCTACGGTTGTTAGCTGCTGCGGCGGCAGGCTGCCCAACGCCGGTTGAAGGTGACAATTTAATATTGTTTGATATTTAGCGTAGGTAGAGGGCTTTACTACGCTGCGTTTTAACTGCAGCCATTCTTGGCAGCACTGCCAAAATACCACGCCATTTTCCGGCTTAAATTGGGCCGTGCCGTTAAGCCAGTTGGCCTTGCACAGGTTTAATTTTTGCTTTACTTCGGCGTAGGTTTTGGCGTAGCAGTAGCCGTACTTTAAAGTGCCGTTTTCCCGGCGCTCCTTGGGGTAGCGCGCCTCCCAGCGGCCATCCCTTCTTTTATAAATGTTTTCACCTTTTTTACTCATTTTAACTTCCTCCTAAAACTTATCATTAAACCGTTTTTAGGTGACGGCTTATTTGACGGCGTAAACTTTGAAAAATGCAATTTTCGCTCCCGTTTTTCGTGCAAAATGTTTAAACTGAACCTTTTAGGGTGCAAAAAAACTAATGATTTCCATATTTTTGCGATTTTTTATTTGAAAATATTGAATTTTGTACCGTAATATGCTATAATCCTTGTGTACAAAGTTCAAAACTCTGCGAAAAGGTTTTTAAAAAAGGCGCTGAACCAAGCGCCTTTTTTGTTTTTACGCTGCTTAACCTGTTCTAACAAAAAATTTGTACTTTTCAATCAAACCGCACCGAATAATTGCTCCCCCGGCAAAACCGTTGGTTTGTTTTAAATACAAAAAAGCAAAAAAACGGCAATCCAAAAATGTTAATTTTGGATTGCCGTTTTAGTTTTAATATCGTTTTAATATAATATAATATTAAATTTTAACGCCGGTCGAAATACTTTAAACTTTAAGCCAGCCCTTGTCGGCCGGGGTTAATAGCCGGCCTAAACCAAATTACCGCGTAATGGTTACGCTGTCGGACAAGCTGCAATGGCTGCCGCCGCCGGTAAAAAATTCTACCAAAACGGGGTCAAAGGCCGGGTCGGCCTGCGGCAAAAGGTTTAAAGCTTTAACCGGCACGGTAAAGGTTACCGTTTGCGCCTGGCTCGGCTGCAGCTGCACCTTTTGGTACCCTACCAAGCGGCGGCCGTGCAAGGCGCCGTCGCCGTGTACCTGCGCGTAAAGCTGAACCACCTCGCTGCCCGCAAGAGCGCCGGAATTTTGCACCAAAACAGTTGCCGTTACAACATCATTTTCCAAAACAAGCTCCGGCTTTTGGTAACTAAACTGCGTGTACGAAAGGCCAAACCCAAACGGGTACAAGGCCTTATTTTTTAAATTGGTATAGCCGCGGTTCGCGGTTGAAAGGTCGTAGCAAACCGGCAAAGCGCTGCCGCTTGCGGGAATACTAACCGGCAGCTTGCCCGAGGGGTTTACCGCCCCGGTTAAAACATCGGCCAGGGCGTAGCCGCCCTGTTGACCGGGGTACCACCCTACCACAATGGCGTCGGCCTGTTCTGCAACCTGCGAAATGGCGTAGGCGCGGCCTTGAATTAGCAACGCAACAATAGGCTTGCCCAGCGCCTTTAGCCGGCTTAACAGGTTTAGCTGTTGGGGCGGTAAATTTAAATCGGCAACATCGCAGCCCTCGCCGCAATCCATAAAGTTTGTGCTGCTTTCTATGGCGCCGTTTTTTGCGTACACTGCCTCAAAATCGCGCACGCTGCTGCCGCCAAGGCAAAGGCAAATAACATCGGCCTGGGCGGCCGCCTTTAGTGCTTCCTCGCTCTCCCCTTTGTTTTGGCCGTTAAACCGCCAGCCCGTTGCAAAGGTTAAATTTTTAAACCGCTCCCCAAACGCGCGGCGCAGGCTGGCGCCCTCCTGCGGCTTACGCTCCGAGGTGTAATCGCCCAGCAGGTAGTAAACCGAATCGGCATTTTCGCCAATTAGGCACAGCTTTGTTTGGTTACTTAGCGGCAGCAGATTGTTATTATTTTTAAGCAATACCGCGCTTTGCGCCGCCATTTCGTAAGCCTTTTGGTTTCGCTTTGTTTGCAAAGCGCTCAGCTGCTCGGCCGTAAAGCTTTGAGTAAGGGGTTGCTGCATTAAGCCGCACTCAAACTTAGCCTCTAACAAATGGGTGCAGGCGGCGTTAATTTTTTCTACCAGTTCCGGCTTTTGCTGCACGGTTTGCTCCAGGGTGGCAAAGGCGCCCTGATCCTCTAAGCTAAGCTCAATACCGGCGTTTAACGCGGCAACGGCGGCGCTTTCGTAGCTGCAGCGCAGGTTGTGGCTAATGCTGCTAACGCCGCAGCCGTCTGAAATAACTACGCCGTAAAAGCCCAGCTCTTTCCGCAGCACGGTTTGCAGCAGGTGCCGGTTGGTGTGGCACAAAATGCCGTCTATAGGGTTATACGCCACCATAACAAATTCGGCCCCGGCCTCAAACGCGCCTTTTGCCGAAGGTAGGTGAATTTCGTGCAGCTCCCGCGGGCCAATGTGAATATCGGCGCTGTTAATGCCGCCCTCGGTGCAGCCGGCAGCGCAAAAATGCTTGGCGCAAACCAGGGCGCCGCCCTGACGCAGCCCGGTTGTACCGTTTTTGGCAAAGGTGTAGGCTAAATAAGGGTCCTCCCCAAAACATTCCTCGCTGCGGCCCCAACGCGGATCGCGTGCTAAATCGATCATGGTAACAAAGGCAATATGGTTGCCGCTTTGACGAATTTCCTGCCCTACCAGCTGCATCATGCTTTGGTACAGCTCCGGTTGAAAAGAGGCGGCCGAGCAAATACCCAGCGGGTACATAACGCTGCCCAAAGACTGCATCCCGTGCGAGGCCTCGATTTGAATCAGCGCCGGAATACCCAGCCGGGTGTTTTGCTTTAAGTAGGTTTGCAGGCGGTTGGCCATTTCAACCCGCTGCTCCATTTCTATTCCGTTGCCGTAGCCCCGCTTTGTCCACGGGTCGGAACGCAGCAGACCGCTAATGGCGCCAATACCGCCGTAATATTCTACCGTTTTGGTAAACTCCGGCGCCCAGGTAAACTGCTGCCCGTTTTTTTGGTAACAGCGGTAGCCGGCAACCGTTTGGGTAATTTGGCCCAGCTTTTCCCGCAGGGTCATTGAATTTGTTAAGCTTTGCGCTTGTTTAAAGGCTTGATACACAAAAAACGCCCCCTAAAAATATAATTTTTTACATTATATTTTTAGAAAAGGCGTTTGTCAATGGAATATTAAATATCTTATTTTAACAAAAGGGGCTTTTGGGGCTGCGGCAATGCGGCGGGCGCTTTTAGGCTGCCCGCGGCCAGTCTGCTTGCCCGCCCGCAAACAAGCCAAGCTTTCCAAACATTTTCATTTAAAATACCACCTGCATTACCGGCATTTTACGCTTAAAATGAAACGGACAGAATTATAACTACATAGTAACGCAAAGCCAAACAGCTTTCCGCTCCATTCGGACATTTTTTTACATTTTTTACAGCCCAAGCAGCGCGGCCAAAGCCAGCTCAATTTGGTCGGTAATTTCGGCCGCTTTTTGGCTGCTTTGCGCCAAAGCCGAAATGTAAATTTTAATTTTAGGCTCGGTGCCCGAAGGGCGAACTGTTGCCGTGCTGCCCCCTTGCAGGGTGTAAGCAATCACATTGGATTTCGGCAACGTTACCGGGGTAACGGCACCGGTTGCAAGATCTACCGACTGCGAGGTTTGGTAGTCGGTAACGGCGGTAACCGGGTAACCACCAATTTCTTTCGGCGGATGTTTACGCAGCTTAGCCAAAGCGGCGGCCATTTTTTCCATGCCGTCCATACCCGCGCAGGTAAAGCTTTTTTGGCGGTTGTTATAATGCCCGTACTGCTCGTAAAGCTTATTCAGCTGGTCAATTAAAGTCAGCCCGCGATCTTTATAATAGCAGCACATTTCGGCAATTAGCATAGAGGCCACTACTGCGTCCTTATCCCGCACATAGGAGCCGGCCATATAGCCGTAGCTTTCCTCAAAGCCCATTATAAAACGGTTTTCCTCGTGCTTTTGCTCTAACAGCAAAATCTGCTCGCCAATAAATTTAAAGCCGGTTAACACCTCTTTTAGCTCGCAGCCGTAATTTGCGGCAATTTTTTGCACCATTTTGGTAGAAACAATGGTGGTAACGGCAATGGGGTCTTTCGGCAATGTTCCCAGCTCACTGCGGCGGGCCAGCAGGTAGTTTAGCATTAAAATGCCAACCTCGTTGCCCGTCATTAAAACATATTCCCCATTTTGGCGCACGGCAATACCCATGCGGTCGCTATCCGGGTCGGTGGCAATTAAAAGGTCCGGCTTTTGCTGCTCAGCCAGCTTTAGGCCAACCTCAAACACCTGGCGAATTTCGGGGTTGGGGTACGGCGCCGTTGGAAAATTGCCGTCTGGCAGCTCCTGCTCTTTTACCACGGTAACATTTTGCACGCCAAGGCGCTTTAAAATGGCGCGTACCGGCTTGTTGCCGCTGCCGTGCAGGGGGGTGTAAATAATTTTTAAGTTTTCAAAATGGTAGCTGCTGTCGGCAACCGATTGGGCAAAAACTGCGTCTAAATAAGCGTTTACAACATCCTGCCCAATAAAGTTAATTTTTCCGGCTTTTACCGCTTCGTCAAAATCGCAGGTCTTTACGCCGTCAAACAAATCAACTTTTTTAATAATGTCTAACACGGCGGCGCTGGCCTCTAAGTTTAACTGGCAGCCATCCGGCCCGTAGGCCTTGTAGCCGTTGTACTCGGCCGGGTTGTGGCTGGCGGTTACAACAACGCCGGTGTTGCATTTAAAGTACCGAATGGCAAACGAAACCATTGGCGTTGGCGCCAGCTCGGGGTAAATGTAAACCGTTAGGCCGTTTGCGGCAAAAACGGTGGCGGCGTGGCGGGCAAACAGCTCAGACTTAATACGGCTGTCGTACGCAATGGCAACCTTTCCGTTAGGGTTTTGCTGCTTAACATACTCGGCCAGACCCTGCGTTGCGCAGCCAACCGTGTAAACATTCATGCGGTTGGTGCCGGCCCCAATTACGCCGCGCAGCCCGGCAGTGCCAAATTCTAAGCTTTTGTAAAATCTATCTTTAATTTCGCTATCCTTACCCTGAATGGCTTTTAACTCGGTAATTAAATCCGGGTCGGCGGTTGCCTCTTTCAGCCAGCGATCGTAGGTTTTTAAAATCGTTTCCATAAACTGCCTCCTGCAAAATTTTTACGCGGCAGGGCTAAAAATATTTAAGGCCGCGTTCTTAAATATTTCCCTTTCTATTTTAGCCGATTTTTGTGCAACTGTCAACATTTTGCTTGACAGACCTAAAAAAATGTGTTAGAATAACTAAAAGAAAGTTTTAAAGGTTTGTGTTTTTTATACTGCAATGAACAATTCTTTTGAAAATAGCGCAACGGCGTTTTCAAATTTTTCCGACGAACAGCTGGTTGGGCTGGTAAAGCAGGGTCAAAGCGGCGCATTTAACGCCCTGTACGCCCGCTATTTGCCAAAAATCCGCTCTATGGTCTACCCCTTTCAGGGCTTAGGGTACGATTTTGATGATTTAATTCAAGAAGCCACCATTGGCTTTTTTACGGCAATTGACACCTTTCATTCTACCGCAGGCGCAACCTTTTCTACCTTTTGCTACCTTTGTATGCGCCGGCTTTTAATTACCCTGCTGCGCAGCAAAACCAAAAAAGGCGCCGTTCCGCAAAGTTGCATTCTTTACGACTGCGAAACCATTGCGGCCGAAACGCAAATGCAGCCCGAGCAGGCCTACATTGCCAAGGAAAGCTACTTAGCCCTAAAGCAAAAGCTGCAAAAGGCGCTTTCCCCTTTTGAAAAGCAGGTTTTAAACAGTTATTTACAAGGGCTTGACTACCGCGCCATTGCCGAAAAGCACCAAAAACCCGCCAAATCGGTAGATAACGCTTTGCAGCGTATTCGCGCAAAGCTGCGTCGGCTTACCCAGTAAATAGTCTGCCGGCGGCCAAACAGTTCAGTTGGTTTGGTTTAGGCTTGGCGCCAATAAACCGTAAACCCGGTAACCTGTTGCCTATTATTTCGGTAACCTTGGGGCTTGCCCCTACTTAAATATATGCCCGTGTAGCTTAAATTAGCAGAGCGTTGTTTGCAAAGATGTCGGTGCGATTCCGTCCGGGGCAAAAACAAATACAGTCAAGTGAGGTACTAAAAATGTTTGAAGACAAAACACTCGTATGCAAGGATTGCGGAGCAGAATTCGTATTCACCGCAGGTGAGCAGGAATTCTTTGAATCCAAAGGGTTTGTAAATGAGCCGCAGCGTTGCAAGGAATGCCGTGACAAGCGCAAAAATGCCAGCCGCGCTCCGCGTGAGATGCATGAGGCCGTTTGTGCTGCTTGCGGCGGTGTTGCAAGAATCCCCTTTGCACCGCGTGACGATCGCCCGGTATATTGCAGCGAATGCTTTGCAAAAATGAAAGAGGAGCAGCAATAATTATATTGCGCTGCTTGGCCATTTATATACAGGTATTCTGCCAGAATTACCTTAGGGGTAATTTTGTTGCGGCAATTTGTTAAAAGCATTAAGAAAGGGCCGTCGGTTTTATCCGGCGGCCCTTTTGTTTTGCCAAAATTCGGCTTAGCTATTTTGCTAAGTCTTGCCTTTTGTTTGCTAATTGTTTGGGCATTTCATTCAGCAGTTTTACTGCCCTTTCGCTAAGCTGTAAATTAGTCTTCTATTCAACCAATAGCTTGGCTAAATTATTCCTGCGGGTTTGGTTCGGCTGGCTCACTGCCCTGGGCTGGCTGCTCTTTTTCAAAGGTAAAGGCGCCCTCTTTAAAATCGCAGCAAACGGTGTTGCCGGCCGCTATGGTACGGTCTAACATCAGCTCGCTCAGCGGGTCCTCAATTTTAGACTGAATGGCTCGACGCAGCGGGCGGGCGCCGTAAAGCTTATCAAACCCCGCGTCGGCAATGGCCGAAACGGCTGCCGGGGTAAAGCTTACGGTAATATCCAGTCCTTTCATACGGCCGGCCAGCTCTTGCAGCATTTTTTCGGCAATATGCTCAATATCCGTTTTTTCTAACTTGTGGAACACAATAATGTCATCCACACGGTTTAAAAATTCGGGCTTAAAGGCCTGGCGCAGCTCGCCCAAAACCTTTTCGCGTACATCGGCGTCCTCCTGCCGCTCGCCCTCGGCGGTAAAGCCAAAGGAAACGGTTTTGTCGGTAATCAGCCGCGCGCCAATGTTCGAGGTCATAATAATTACCGTGTTTTTAAAATCTACCCGGCGACCTTGGCTGTCGGTTAAAATGCCATCCTCCAAAATCTGCAGCAGAATGTTAAAAACATCCGGGTGGGCCTTTTCAATTTCATCAAACAAAATAACGCTGTAGGGCTTGCGGCGCACCTTTTCGGTTAGTTGGCCGCCCTCCTCAAACCCAACGTATCCGGGGGGCGAACCCACAATTTTAGAAACGGTGTGCTTTTCCATATATTCCGACATATCCAGCCGGATCATAGCATCCTCGGTACCAAACATGGTTTGGGCAAGCGCCTTGCACAGCTCGGTTTTACCAACGCCGGTAGGCCCTAAAAAGATGAACGAACCAATGGGGCGCTTGGGGTCTTTTACCCCTACACGGCCGCGGCGAATAGCCTTGGCAACGGCGGTTACGGCCTCATCCTGCCCTATAATGCGCTGGTGCAAAACCTCCTCTAACTTTAAAAGCCGTTCGCTTTCGCTTTCGGTTAGCTGCCCGGTGGGAATCCCCGTCCATTTTGAAACAATTTGGGCAATATCCTCGGCCGTTACGGTGCGGCCGGCGTTATCCGGGCTTTGCTGCCATTGGGTGCGTTTTTCGGTTAGTTCGGCCTTTAAGGCTTGCTCACGATCCCGCAGTTCGGCGGCCTTTTCAAAGTTTTGGTTGTTAATTTCCTGCGATTTTTGCTGTTCCAACTCTTTAATTTGCTGCTCTAAGCTTTTAATATCCTGCGGCTCGGCAACCGTGCGCAAGCGCACCTTTGAACCGGCCTCGTCTATTAAGTCAATAGCTTTATCCGGTAAATAGCGGTCGGAAATATAGCGGCTGGAAAGCTTCACGGCGGCCTCTAACGCCTCATTCGTATATTTTACCTTGTGGTGCGCCTCATAGCGGTCGCGCAGGCCCTTTAAAATGGCCAGGCTATCCTCCTCGCTGGGCTCCCCTACCGTTACCGGTTGAAACCGGCGCTCCAAAGCGGCGTCCTTTTCAATATTCTTGCGGTATTCAGCCAGTGTGGTAGCACCAATTACCTGCAGCTCGCCACGCGCTAACGAGGGCTTTAAAATATTCGCCGCGTCGGTAGAGCCTTCGGCCGAGCCGGTGCCTACAATGGTGTGTACCTCATCAATAAACAAAATAACATCATCGGCGCCGCAAACCTCGTCTATAATCGCTTTAATGCGCTCCTCAAAATCGCCGCGGTATTTGGTGCCGGCTACCATGCCGGTTAGATCCAGCGCAATTAGGCGCTTGTTTTTCAGCAGCTCCGGCGCATCGCCTGCGGCAATTTTTTGGGCCAGCCCCTCTACCACCGCGGTTTTACCAACGCCCGGCTCGCCAATAAGGCAGGGGTTGTTTTTGGTACGGCGGCACAAAATTTCAATTACCCGCTCAATGGCGTCGGCACGGCCAATAACCGGGTCTAACCGCCCTTCTTTCGCTTCCTTGGTTAAATCGTGACCGTACTTGTCCAGCGTGGGGGTTTTACCGTTTGTTTTTTTGCGCGCGGCTGTCGGGCCCTCCGGCTCGTTTTCCTCCAAAGTTTCCTGCACGCCAATGGTTTGCAAAACCTTGCTGCTTAGCTCCTGCACATCGGTGCCAAGCTCGTTTAAAAAGCGGATGGCGTAATTATCGCCCTCGCTTAAAATGCCAATTAACAAATGCTCGGTGCCAACCAGTGCCTTACCCATTTGGCGCACACCGGTTACGGCGCTTTCAATAACCCGTTTGGCACGGGGGGTTAAATGGTCGGGGGTTAGCTGCGTAGGCGTTCCGCGGCCAACCGTTTCAACAATTAGGCGCTCTACGGCCTCGGCCGTTACGCCGTACTCGGCAAGCAGGCCGGCGGCAACGCTGCCCTCTACCGAAAGCACGCCGTACAGCAAATGCTCGCTGCCAATGTAGGTGTGGCCAAACCGCTCAGCCGCCGCAATGGCGTTATTTAAGGCCGCATTGCCTTTTTTGGTAAATCCGTTAAAATTGTATTTCATATTAAGAACCTCCGTTCTAATTACAAACTTCTATTTTATTATTGGTGCAAGACTCAAAAGCCAAACACCTTTTTTAGGGTAGACCGATTAAAATTAAATTTTTTCCGATTTGGGCTGCCCCCTTACAAGGGTAACCAGCAAAAAGCCTTTGCTTAAACCTTGTAAAGCAACCCAGCCGTATTGCCGGCAGTTATTCAACCGCTGCCATGCGTTCGCGAATAACATCGGCACGGCAAATATCCCGTTCCTCCGGCGTCATGTGGCCGTGCAGCCGCTGCAAGGTGCCGGGCTGTGTTTCAACAATCAGCTCCAGCGGTAAGGCCGGCGCAATGCCGGTAATAATGCCCATGGAAACTCCTAACTTCACACGGGACATCAGCTGCATCATCTCCTCGCCGGAAAGCTTGCGGGCGTATTTTAGCAGGCCAACGGCGCGGTAAACAATATCCTCTACCGTTTTGGGCTGCAGCTCGGCCCGGGCAGCTTTTTCCTTTTCAATAATCTGGGTGGTAATGGCGGCTAAATTTTCGGTAGCCGCTTTTTCGGAAATCCCCAGCGTTACCTGGTTTGAAAGCTGGTACAGCGCCGCGTGCGATTTACTGCCCTCGCCGTAGGTGCCGCGCACCGTAAGGCCAATTTTTGCTACCGAATCGGCAATAGAGGCCAGCGCGCCGGCGCTCTCTAAAATCGGCAGATGCAGCATAACCGAAGCCCGCAGCCCGGTGCCCAAATTGGTAGGGCACTCGGTTAAATAGCCCAGCTTGGGGTCAAACGCCAGGGTAAGACCGCCGGCAAAAAGGTTTTCAACCTGCTCGGCCAGCTCGTAAGCCTTTTCGGTTTGCAGGCCGGGCAAAATAACCTGAATACGAATGTGGTCCTCCTCCAGCAGCATAACGCTAACGCTTTCATCGGGGCTTAGCACCAGCCCGCGCAGCAGTCCGCTTTTGGCAAAATCCGGGCTAATAATGTGCCGTTCTACCATAGCGGCAATCTCGTCGGCCGGTACGGCCTGCATATCAATATACTTTAACGCGCCAATGCCGGCCAACTCTTTGCCGTCGCAAAGCTCCCGCACGGTTTGCAGCATCTCGCGCCGCTGCGTGTCGTTCATTTTTTTAGGAAACGGAACCTTGCGCACATTTCGCGCCAGGCGCACCCTAGTGCTAACGGCAATGCCGTCGCCTTTCAGATCCTCTTTGTACCATTTACTCATGATCGCCACCGTCCTTTTCCATGAACCGAATTTCATCCCGCAATTTTGCGGCTTTTTCAAATTCCTCGGCCTGCACAGCCTGGCTTAATTCTTTTTTTAATTGCTTTAATTTGCTCTCCTTGGTTGGCTGCGCCGCCTGGGTGCCGGGCGTTTTGCCAACATGCACCGTGTTGCCGTGCAGCCGCTGCAGCGAGGGCATTAGCTCCTCCCGGAAGGTGTCGTAACACTCACTGCAGCCTACGCGCCCGCTTTCCACAATATCTGAAAATAGGCTGCCGCAGCAAGGGCAGCGCTTATCGTCTAACCGGCCGCTTTCAATGCCGTCCCCAAACATGGAAGCCAGCATATTGGCAAGGCTTAAATGGCCAAAGCTGCCGTATCCCTCCTTCGCGGCACAGTAGGCGCACAAGTTTTTTTCATGCACCACGCCGTTCATTACGGTTTTAACATGCGTGGTAGCAGGATTTTTTCCACATTTTTCACACATCATAAGTCATTCCTCCAAAATTTTCATTTTTTCTATTTTAAATTTGCGTCATTAACATTTGTTTCATTAACGCGGCGCGAACCCGGTCTTTCATATTCGGCGGCAGCTCCCGCATTACGCCGGTTGAAATGGCCGCCCGCATTAAGGTTGCCGCCCCGCCCGAAATTAACCCGGCCTGGGCGCTGTTATCAATAATAATTCTTGCGGCAGAGGCGTCTATTTCCTCGCCAATTGAATTAACAATGTGCATGAGTGCCGAGGCGCGGTCTAAGCTTACCCGCGTAATGCGAATGTACCCGCCGCCGCCGCGCCGACTTTCAATAATATAGCCGTGCTCCGGCGTAAAGCGAGAGGAAAGCACGTAGTTAATTTGGCTGGGCACACAACCAATTACCGAAGCCAGCTCGTTACGCTGAATTTCGGCAACATTGGTGCCTGAATCATTTAACAGCTGCAAAATTCTTGCGGTAATCAGATCGCTCATTTTCATGATTTACACATCCTTTTTTGACTTTCACTGACTTTAATTATACTCAAAGGTCAGAAAAGGTCAAATTTTAATTTTAAACGATTTTACGCCAATTTTTAAAATTACCTCTTGTTTTCTCTCTATTTCAATTAATTACTGCTATTTTTTAAAAATTTCTAAATTTTAAAAAAATAAAGCGCCGCTGCCCAACGGGAATAACGGCGCTTTATAAAGACCCCTTTGCCCTGCCCTTTAATTTAACAAAACAAAGCCAATATTTAAATAAAGGGCAAAGCAAAGCCACAAAAGGTAAGGCAAAAACAGCAGTGCTGCCAAGCGGTTTAACCGGCGGCCAAACCAAAAAATTAACCCATTTAAAACCAGCAGCGCGGCTATGATCAACGCGGCGCAGACCCGAAACTGCAGGCGCCAAAAAAACGGCGACCACAACACATTCAGCAAAAGCTGCACCCAGTAAAGCCGCAGCACCTTAGCGCTGCCCGGGCCGGAGCAGCTAAACAAATAGGCGGCAGTGCCAATTAGCAAATAAAGCGCCACCCAAACAACCGAAAACAGCCAGCCCGGCGGCGCAGCCGGCGGTTTTACCAGCGCGGCGTAGCTTTGCTTGGGGCTGCCGCCCAGCAAAAAGCCAAACAGCCCGGCCAGCTCGGTTATTGCAATAAACACCAACAGCTTATTTAGTTTAACGGTTTTAACAGTCATAAAAATACCCCCTTTTTTATTTTATTGCGGCTAAAAGCAAAAAATACACAAAGGGGGGTAAAATGTTTAAATAAGTTTGTATTTTGTAGGCGAAACGCCGTTGCATTTTTTAAATTGCATAGAAAACTGGGCGGCGGTGCAAAAGCCGCAGCTTAACGCAATTTCAGTACAGGTTTTATTGGTGGTTTTTAAAAGCTCTTTAGCGGCCGTCAACCGTTGCTGCAATAAAAATTGGCTGGGAGAAAGTCCTGTAATAGTCTTAAAGCGATGCTGAAAATAATCATAGCTGTAATGCAGCTGCTCTGCCAAATCCGCTAACTGGATTTTTTCGTGAAAATTTTCTTGCAAATAAGTAATAGCATAAGAAAAATCCTGCGGCAGCTGTTCTTTAGGGGCGGTCGTGTTCTGCCGGTAAACGCCAATTAACAACTCTGTTAATTTGGCCTGCAGCATACTTTTATAGCCGGGCGGCTGAGAGCACACCTCGTTTAAAATTTCGTGAATAAGGGTACCGGCAGTATAGTTTTTGTCCCGGTACAGCTTGCTTTCCAGCCGCAAGTCGGTATCAAACTCTAAAAACAAAACGCGGCCGTCTTTTTCGTGCTGCTCGCTGTGCTCTACCCCGGGAAAAATAATGTAATAGCTGTTTTTAAAAAAACGGCAAGATTTATTTTCTACAACGGTAGAACCGCACGCAGTTTTGTAATAAACAATTTCGTAATGCCTATGTTGGTGCAGCGGAATTTCCGTGCCGCCACGCCGTATAACCGATTGGGCCGTTAACAGTTTGCAATTCAGCAAAAACACCCCCTAAAACTTTATGAAAAACCAAAAGATAAAAACAATAAACGAATTTGTTATAGAACCCCCACACTTTTTATGCTATGCTGTGTGGGAGGTGACAATAAATGTTTAAATTTGAATGTCCAACAAAAAAGGTTGATGTGGTTTTAGATACCGACGCCTATAACGAAATTGATGACCAATACGCCATTGCATACATGCTGCAAAACCCCGAAAGGCTTAATGTAAAAGGTATTTGTGCTGCTCCGTTTTTTGGAAACGGAAAATCATTAAATCCGGCTGACGGAATGAAAAAAAGCTTTGAGGAAATTAAAAAGGTTGTTAGCCTTGCAAACCGGCCGGATTTATTAAACAAAGTTTACCCCGGCAGTGAGCATTACCTTACCAACGAAACAACCCCGGTAAATTCCCCGGCGGCACAATACATGGCCGATTTAGCCAACAGCTACTCGCCGGAAAACCCATTGTATATTATTGCCATAGGAGCTATTACCAATGTAGCCTCGGCCCTACTACTAAACCCAAGCCTGCAAAAAAACGCCGTTGTTATTTGGCTTGGCGGAAACAGCGTGCACTATCCGCACAATAACGAATTTAATTTGCGGCAGGATATTGCCGCCGCCAGAATTGTTTTTGGCTGCGGCGTTGCCTTAGTTCAGCTGCCCTGCAGCGGGGTAGTAGACCGTTTTTCAACCTCGCGGTATGAGCTGGAGCATTGGCTTTTAGGCAAAAACCGCCTGTGCAATTACTTAGTAGAAAACACCGTTCGGGAGGCCGAAAGCTACGCAGCCGGAAAGCCGTGGACCCGGGTAATTTGGGATGTTGCAGCTATTGCCTGGCTGTTAAATGACGGCGACCGCTTTATGGGCTCGGTTTTAATGCCCAGCCCTATTCCGGGTGCAGGAAGAGATTTTAATAAAAT